>Ga0070741_10003931_pt1 | contig 35656 bp, 28 predicted proteins | sample Coa_R1_4_FD_66440 | JGI IMG/M metagenome (GOLD analysis project Ga0070741, IMG submission 66440) | Surface soil microbial communities from Centralia Pennsylvania, which are recovering from an underground coalmine fire - Coalmine... | ecosystem: Environmental > Terrestrial > Soil > Unclassified ... | reverse complement strand
CACGCAATGTCGCCCCGCGACGCATCGCGGCTACTGCCTCGTGAACGAGCTCGTCCTCGTGACGTCCGTGACGACGCCGCGGGTGCAGACGAACGGCTTGCCCGGGTCGCCGAGGACGGGCACGAACTTCCCGTCGTGCACCTTCAGGAACGCGCCGCAGCCGAGCGGGTAGTTCTTGTCGGTGTGCTGACGGGTCCAGTCGATCGGACCGATCAGCCCACCGGCGTCGTAGCTGGTCAGCTGGTTGAGCGCGTCGACGACCTTCTGGCGGGTGAAGCTCGGTCCTGCGCCGCGCAGGCCGGTCACGAACTCGTCGGCGTTGACCCAGCCGATCAGCGAGTTCTCGTTCTTCGCGTAGCCGCGCTCGTCCATCCACTTGACGAAGCTCTTCAACGCGGCGAACTGCGGGCGGGTCTCGAGCGGGGCCTCCTGGACGAGGACGATCGCGCCCTCGAAGAACCCCGCGTTGCGGGCCATGAACTCGGGGTCGTACGCGTTCGCGAGGAACATCTGCGCGTTCAGGCCCTGCTGGCGCATCTCACGGGCGAGCGTCAGCATGCCGTTCGCGTCCATGCACGTCGTGACGAGGTCGACCTTCGCGTCGCGCATCTTCTTCACGTCCGTGCTGAGGTCCGTGACGCCGAACGAGAGGCTCTTGTCGGCGAAGACGACCTTCGCCGGGCTCTTGTACCGCTTGAAGCTCGTCTCGACCATGTCGAGGCAGTTCGCGGACTGCGCCACGCTGTAGGCGAGGACGGCGACGCGCGTCTTGTGGAAGCGGTACGCGATCGACGGCCACGCCGCGCTCGCGCAGTCGACGCTGAGGCAGAGCGCACCCGTGTGGCCGAAGAAGTTGGGGGGACCGGCCCACTCGTCCTGGATGTTCCAGCCGAACGTCGGCACACCGGCCTTCGCGAGCAGGTCGGCCCCCGTGAACAGCACCGTCGCGACCGGCAGGACGGCGAAGGGATGGTCCTGGTCGAGGATCGCCTCGACCTCGCGGCGGTTCGCGACCAGTTGGTCGTCGTGGCGGTTCGCGAGCACGAGCTTGCGGCCGTAGATCCCGCCTTCGCTGTTGACCATGTCGAAGTAGGCCTGCACGCCGTCGAACGCCGACGCGTACTTGACCCCGAGCGGGTTGGTGACCGCGGCGACGCCGCTGACGCGGATCTCCGTCGGCGTGACGCCCGGCTGGTCGACGGGCGGGAACCTGCCGTTCGACGCGACGTTCGGCGTGCCCGGCGCGTCGGTCGCCGTCGTCGACGTCTGCTTCGACGACCGGCCTCCCCCGGTGCTCGCGTTCGAGCACGCGGCCAGCGTCAGCGCGACGAGCGCGACCACCGCTCCCGACAGCGTCACGCGCATCGGCCCTCCCCCAAGGTCCATACGTCGCTGCAGGGCGGGACCGTAACACCGTGACAGAGACTTGTATACGGCGCGCCGGGGCGCGCGTCAGTTGCGCGCGTCAGTCGACGGACGTCGAGAGGATCCGGGCCGACGCCATCGCGGCCGCGGACGTCGCGAGGACGAGCCAGCGCCGGGCTCTCGGCAGCGCGCGGAACGCGAGGAGCGTGCCGACGGTGTCGGCGGCGTCGGCCAGCCCGCCGCCCTCGACCCAGCCGCGGACGGGCGCGTCGTGACGCAACGCGAGGACCGCGCCGAGCCCGAGCGCGACGTCGCGCGCGCCGAGCGATCGGACCATGACGCGTGTGAGCGGGCCGCGATCGTCCTCGCCCGTCCAGAGGCGCGCCGCGGTCACGGGGGCAGCCATCGCCGCGACACCGAATGCGACGCGCGACCACGCGATCGCGCTCACCGCACGCCGCGCGTCGTCCTTCGTCACCGTCGGCTGCGCGAGCCGTACGGCAGGCGCGTGTCGCGCGGAGTCCCGTCGCGCGCGGGCGACGGCTCGCCGTCACGTTCGGCCGCTTCCTGCTGCTCGCGCCGCTCGTCGAACGTGACGTCGATGTCCTCGCTCGGCCGGCGCTGCTGGACCTGGGCGTACTCGTCGTAGGCCCGCCGGTCGGCCTCGGTCGTGGGCGGCGGGAACATCGCGCGCGGATACAGCTTGTGCGCGCGCACGACGTTGACCTCGGCCGCGTACAGGACGATCTGCGCCTCGAGGTAGATCCATGCGAGCAGACCGATGACGATGCCGAAGAACCCGTACACCTGGCTCGCGTTCTTGAGCGTGTGGGTGACGTAGTAGCCGCCGACCATCTGCAGGATCTGCCACGCGACCGCGGCGATGATGGCGCCCGGCACGAGGTCCCGGATCGCGACGTCGCGCACCGTGAGGACCCGGAACGCGAGCACGAACAACCCGAAGTTCGCGACGAGCGACACCACGATCGCGGCGATGCGCAGGCCGATGCCGATCGTCCCCTTGCCGGACCCGAAGCCGCTGACGGCGGTCGTCACGAGGATCCCGCCGCCGACGACGACGAGCAGGAGCAGGCTGCGCAACGTGCGGGGCAGGAACCCGGGTCGCTCGGTCATGGGCACCTGCCACACCTGGTTCAACGCGTTCTGCGCCGCGTTGCAGATGCCGAGACCCCCGTACAGCGTCCCGATGATGCCGATGACGAGCGCGATGCCGCTGCCGTTGAGCGAGTGGATGTTGGTCCGGAGCTGGTCCCCGATGATCGGGAACTGCGAGAACGTCGAGTTGAGGATGTCGTGCTGGAGGTGCGGGTTGCCGGAGAGCACGAACCCGAGCACGGTGACGAGCACCAGCAGAAGTGGGAACAGCGAGAAGAAGCCGTAGTACGCGATGAGCGCCGCGAGGTTGCCGGCCTGGTCGTCGCCGAACTTCTTCACGACGGCGAGCGGGAACCCGAGCGCGAGGTGCGCCTGCTGGTAGTCGTCCGCGCGCCCGAGCAGGCGCTTGATGCGGTTCACGGCCGGTCTCCGGGCTCGGTCGCCGCCGCGCGCTTGACGAGGGCGTCGTAGACGGACGGGTCGTCGGCGTCGACGCGCGGGAAGCCGTGCCCGTGGCGCCCCTCCCAGTGCATCTCGACGCCGGGGTTCGCGGCGTCCGTCCCGTCCGCGAGGAACACATGGGGACTGCCCTTCGCGACTTCGCGCGCGCTCGCGAACTCGCGCATGAGGACGGCTCGGGCCGACCCGTCGTCGAGCGCTCGTGCGACGACGTCGCCGTCGACGCCGTCGGCCTCGCGCGCGACGTCGACGACGACGTGACGCAGGCTGATGCACCGGCCGTCGCGGAAGAACGCGACCCGCAGCGCGCGGTCGAGCGTCTCCGACGCGCGCAGCCCCTGGGCCTTCGCGGCCTGCACGGCTTCCATCGCCGGGAGCGTCGTCACCGGCCACTCGTACGGCGAACGCGGCCACACCTGCCAACCGGCGTCGGGCTCGAGGTTCGCGAGGACGGGGATCTCGGCTTCGAGGACACGGCGCGGAGTCGCCTGGCGGTTGACCTCCTCGAGCAGGAACGGCCGGTGGTCGAGCGTGACCGCGTCGTCGAGGCCCGCGGTGTGGCGTGCCCGGAGGAGCCGGAAGACCGCGACGTGCGACCACGGGCAGCCGACGTCCGAGTAGACGGCGATGGTCCCCGGCCGCACGTCCATGGGGAGCAGGTGCCCGCGGGGCGTCGCGACTAAACGTCGTCGTGGTGCTCCCGAGGCTGGCCCGGTGCGCGTCGACGCTCCTCGGCGACGGGGTCGCGGCCGATCTGGATCAGGCGCAACACCGTGACGAGACCCACCCCACCGACGATGTTCGCGAGCGCGGCCCACGACGCGGACGCGGCCCAGTCGAGGTAACCGAACGGCGCGTGCGCGTGGATCGCCGCGAACATGAGGAGTGACGCGACGATCGCGTGGTTCAGCGGACCCGCCGCGAGGATGAAGGCGATCGACACCGCGGCCGCGAGCTTGCCGACCATCGACTCCGTGCCGCGCTCCATCCACGTCATGAGCGTGATCGCGCCGCCGCCGAGGATCCCCGACGCGAACGACCGCCACCCGATGCCCATCGCGGTGTAGTGGGTGCCCGCGGCGATCGCCGTCGCGCGCAGGTGCGGGAGCGCGGCAATCGTGAGCCCGGTGGCTATCCAGCCGCCGAGCAGGTTCGTGGCGGCGGTCCCGCTCCACAGGCGGATCACCTCGCGCACGCGCGCCTGGCGCGCGACGACCGCGACGACCGGCATCATGAAGTCCTCGGTGAAGAGCTCGCTGTGCGCAAGCGTCAGCGCAACGAACCCGATCGTGAACGCGACCGCGCCGAGCATCTCGTCGTGCGTCTGGTGCTCGACGACGAGCAGCGCGAGCACGCCGGCGCCGACGTCGAGACCACCGACGACGCCGGTCGCGAACAACGACGGCCACGACCGACCCAGTCGACGGGCCCCTTCGTCGACCGAGCGCTCGAACCGCTCGCGCAGCTCCACGTCGGGACCCTCGGTCTCGCGCGCCGACGGAACGGGCCCCGTCCCGGCCGGCAGGCCCGGGATGTGCGCGGTCACGGGCGCAGCACGACCTTGATGCAGCCGTCGAGCGTCTTCTGGAAGATGTCGTACCCCTCGGGTGCCTGGTCGAGCGCGGTGAGGACGCTCGTCCCGACGTTGCCCGTCGCCCCGGTCACCACGACTCGCATCGCGCCCGCCTACCCCGCTCGACATCCGTGCATGCACACGGCGACACGGCTCCTGCACGGTTGCGAGGTGCCGACCTCCGGGTAGGCGGTGCACCGATCCCGTCGCACCCGTCCGTCGACGGAGGAGACGCCATTGCCGACCGCCCCCGAGACCGACGTCGGCACGCTCACGCCGTCGACACCGCGAGAGCTGCAGCTCGAGGTGACCGCGGCGTGCAACCTCCGATGCCGGATGTGCCTCGTGCGCTACCGGCCGCCCGTCAACCGCGTCGCAGGGAGCATGTCGTTCGACACGTTCCGCGTGCTCGTCGACGACGTCCCCGACCTCGAGAAGCTCACGCTCCAGGGCCTCGGCGAGCCGCTCCTGAACCCCGACCTGCTCGCGATGGTGCGCTACGCGTCGGCGCGCGGCGTGCGCGTCGGGTTCAACAGCAACGGCACGCTGCTCACCGAGCGCAAGGCGCAGCAGCTCATCGAGGCGGGGATCGACTGGCTGCATGTGTCGGTCGACGGCGCGCGTCGCGAGACGTACGCGTACGTGCGGGGTCGCGACGAGTTCGATCGCGTCGCGCGTCACGCCGCCGGGCTCGCGCGCGTGAAGGAGCGGCTCGGTGGCGACCGGCCCACGCTGTCGGTCGTGTTCGTCGCGATGCGCACGAACGTCGCCGAGCTCCCCGACCTCGTCCGGTTGACGGCGTCGTGGGGCATCCCGACGCTGCGGGTCCAGAACCTGTCTCACGACTTCTCCGACACGCAGTGCGACACCGGGTTCGACGACATCCGCGCGTTCACGTCCACGCAGGCGCTGTGGGCCGGTGATCGCGGCGCGCGGGATGTGTTCGACGAGGCGCGCCGCGTCGCGCACGAGACGGGCGTCGACCTGCGCCTGCCGGAGCTCGAGGAACGGCCCGTGTCACGGGCTGCGGGGACGCCCGGATGCACGTGGCCGTGGGACTCCGCGTACGTGACGCACGACGCGCGGGTGCAGCCGTGCTGCATGGTGATGGGCGCGGACCGAGTCATGCTCGGGCGGGTGGACCGGCCCGGGGCGTTCGGCGCCGTGTGGCGGTCCGAGCCCTACCGCGAGTTCCGGGCGGCGTTGCTCACCGACACACCACCCGAAGTGTGCCGGGGCTGCTCCATGTACCGCGGCGTCTTCTAGCTCCAGCGCAGCACGGCGCCGACGTTGCCGGTCGCGCCGCCGTGCGCGGGGATGACCCGGACGCTCGCACCGGTGCCGAGCGCGGCGCGCACGAACACGTCGACGAGTCGCGCCTCGCGCACGTGGTCGCGCCCGAGCGAGACGAGCTCGTTCCGGTCGACGCCGACGTCGGTCGGCTCGTCGCCGAACCACGCGGTGCGCTCGTCGTCGGGGTCGTCGTGGACGAGCAGCACGTCGACGCGCGCCTCCCGGAGCGCGGCGGCGGTCGCCTCGGCACCGTCGGCCGCGCGGTCGTGCTCGCCGCGCTCCTCGCGGAACTTCTCGAGCACCGCGACCGTGTCGCGGGCCGCGGCCGTCGCGATCAGCCGCGCGGTCTCCTGCGCGATGCGAACGTCCGAGCCGTCGGCCGAGCGACCGCCGTCGATCGGGTGGACGATCCGATCGACGCGCGCGGGTAGGTGCTTGTGCAACAGCTGGGTGGCGCGCACGTCGCCCGCGAGCGCGACGAGGCCGGCGTCGATGCGGTCGACGAGGCGGACGACCTCGTTCGCGACGTCCGACGCGTTCTGGTCCCACGCGACGTCGGCGCGGTCCTGGTACCGCCGCTGCGACCATCCGCCGGGCGCGACCTTCTCGACGGGAAGATCGGACCCGCCCGCCTCGCGGTGCGACTCACGGCCGCGCGCGTCCGTCGCGTAGATGTCGGCGCCGCGGCGGTCGGCGAGCACGAGCACGTGGGGGACGTGACCCTGCCGCCACTCGAGCAGGCCGACGACGGACGGCAGTGGCGACCAGCGCGCGACGTCGCGCGCGGGCGGCTGCGGGTGGTGCTCGACGTGCAGGAACCCGTCGGCGTCCGCGATGACACCGAGGCCGCCGCCGCGCAGGTGCGCGCCGCCGATCACCGGGTCGATCGCCGCGAGGACGCGCTCCGGGGCGCCGGCATCGGCGAGCTGCTCCCGGCACGCGCGCCAGTGACGCTCCGAGTACTGGGCCGCGTTCTCGATCGCGGGATCCGTCTGCAGGTACAGCGTCGCGAACGGGCCGGAGCGCCGGAACGTGGCGACGAGGTCGTCGGGCGCGAGCCCGACGTGCGGCGCGTTGCCGGATGTCTCCACGATGTCCCCTCTCGGCTCGCTGCCCGCGCGTCAGATGTCGCCCTCGGCGTGGAGCGCGGCGGCCTTGTTCGGCGCCGGCGTACCGGGCCGGTGGGTGAAGTTGTTCACGCCCACGACGCCCGGCACGTCGAGGATCGCGTCGACGAGCGCGTCCGCGTCGCGTGGGTCGTCGACCGGACCGCGCAGCTCGACGACCCCCTCGGCGACGTCGACGAGCAGCTCGCCGTTGAGCGGGCCGAGCACCTGGCTGCGCACGCGGTCGGCGATGGTCTTGTCGTCGACGGGCGTGCCGGACGACGACCGGTTGCTCCACCCGACCTTCGCCGCGACGCCGCGACTCGTCCCCTCGGCCTGCTGACCGAGACGGCGCGCGTCGGTCCCCGCGCCGCGGATCCGGGACGCGAGCTGGTCGCGCACGCGCGCCTGGTTCGCGCGCCCGGTGCGCGGGTTGAGGAAGTACCACGCGCCCGCGACGACACCGAGCAAGAGCACGCGCCGCCGCAGCTTCCGTACCGCCCGTCTCATTGCGTGCATCACCCACGACCTCCGTTCAACTGTGGACGCAATTCGTCGCGCCAGAAGCGCAGGTAGCCGTCCTGGTCGGGACCGACCTGCACGACGCAGACGTGGTCGAACCCGGCGTCGACCCACTCGCGTATCGCGCCGAGGTGGCGGTCGACGTCGGGGCCGACGGCGACGCTCTTCGTCACGTCCTCGGCCCGCACGGCCTGCGACGCGGCCTCGAAGTTCGCCGGGTTCGGCAGCTCGGCCTGGACGGGCCAGCCCATCGCGAACCGCCACCGCTCGTGCGCAGTCGCGGTCGCCTTCTCGACGTCGCTGTCCCAGCACGCGGCGAGCTGACCGAACCGCTTCCCGTCGCCGCCCGCGCGCCGGTACGCGTCGACGAGCTCCGCGTCGGGCGACGTCGCGAACATCCCGTCGCCGACCTGCGCGGCGACGCGCAACGCGGCCGGCCCGCCACCCGCGACGTACACCTCGGGCGGCTCGTCGGGGAGCGTGAACAGCTGCGCGTCCTGCACGTCGAAGTAGTCACCGTGATACGTCTGACGTCCGCCACGCCAGAGCGCGCGCATCATGTCGACGGCCTCGAGGAGCATGGCGTGACGGACGTCGGTCGCGGGCCAGGGCTCGCCGACGACGTGCTCGTTCAATGCCTCGCCCGCGCCGACGCCGAGCGCGAACCGGCCCTCGCTCATCACCGCGACCGTCGCCGCGGCCTGGGCGACGATGGCCGGGTGGTAGCGCACGATCGGGCACGTGACGGCGGTGACGATCCCGATCCGCTCCGTGCGCTCGGCGATCGCGCCGAGCACGCTCCACGCGAACGGGCTCTGGCCCTGGCTGAACAACCAGGGGTGGAAGTGGTCCGAGAGCGTGACGAAGTCGAACCCTGCCTGCTCCGCCGCGACCGCGGTGCGCACGAGCGACCGCGGATCGTGCTCCTCGCACATCAAGCTGAAGCCGTAGCTGGTCACCGGTCTCGCGTTCCCGGCCCCGGTCGCCTACAAACGGGGCGCCACCTCGTCGGTGAAGAAGCGGAAGAACCCCTCCTGGTCGGGGCCGATCTGCTGCACGTACACCTCGTCGTACCCGGCCTCGGCGTACTCGCGGATCGACTCCGCGTGGCGTCCCGGGTCGGGGCCACACGCGATCGACTCGGCGACCTCGTCGACCGTCACGCGGCTCGCCGCCTGCTCGAAGTGCGCGGGCGTCGGCAGCTCCTGGCCGAGCTCGCCGGGTACGCCGATCGTCGGCCACAGGTCGTGCGCGAGCTTGCGGGCCTGGTCCTCGTCCTCGTGCCAACACACCTTCACGCCGCCGATCTTCGGGCCGCGCCCGCCCTTCGACGTGTACTGCTCGACCATGTGCGCGTCGGGCATCGTGCCGACGTAGCCGTCGCCGACGCGCGCCGCGAGGTCCATCGACTTCGCGCCGTAGGCCGACACGTAGATCGGCGGGAGCTGCGCGGGCAGCGTGTAGATGCGCGCGTTCTCGACCGTGTAGTGACGCCCGTGGTGCGAGCGCATCCCGCCCTGCCAGAGCAGACGGATGACCGCGATCGCCTCCTCGAGCATCTCGAGTCGCACCTCGGTCTCCGGCCAGCGCGCGCCGGTGATGTGCTCGTTGAGGTTCTCACCGCTGCCGACGCCGAGGAAGAAGCGTCCCGGAAGCATGTCGGCCGCGGTCGCGGCCGCTTGCGCGACGGCCGCGGGATGCACACGCACGGTCGGGCACGTGACCGTCGTGCCGACCTTGACGCGCTCCGTGACCGACGCGATGCCGCCGATCACCGACCACACGAACGGGCTCTGGCCCTGCCGGTCGATCCAGGGGTGGAAGTGGTCGGACACGGCGACACCGCTGAACCCGACCTCCTCCGCGCGCCGGGCGAACCGCACCATGTCGGCCGGCCGCAGCTCTTCACTCGACAGCGAGTACCCGATCTCCATGCTCGATCTGCTGCCCACGCGCGATGGCGCGCAAAACGCGGTTTCACGGTGCCGGCAGCGGGGCAGCGTCACCACGCGGAAGGTCGAGGAGGGTGAGGGCCGTGGGCATCGCACAACGGTTCGCGTCGTGGCCCGTCGTCCGTCAGGTGCTCGGCGGCGACCCGTTGGGTCTCGGCGCCGCGGCGCAGTCGCCCTCCAGCGCGTCGCTCGAGCCGCGGACCGCGACCGCCGACGAGGTCGTCGCCTCGATCTGCCCGTACTGCGGAGTCGGCTGCGGTCAGCGGCTGTTCGTCAAGGACGGGAAGATCGTCCAGATCGAGGGCGACCCCGACAGCCCGATCTCGCGTGGCCGTCTGTGCCCCAAGGGCGCGGCGACACGTCAGCTCGTGCAGGTGCCGACGCGCGCGCAGAAGGTCAAGTACCGGCGGCCGTACGGGACCCGCTGGGAGGAGCTGTCGCTCGAGCAGGCGATGGACATGATCGCCGACCGCATCATCGAGACGCGCCGGCGCGGATGGCAGGACGTCGACGCGGACGGCAAGCCGCTGCGCCGGACGATGAGCATCGCCCACCTCGGCGGCGCCACGCTCGACAACGAAGAGAACTACCTGATGAAGAAGCTCTACACCGCGCTCGGCGCGGTGCAGATCGAGAACCAGGCGCGCATATGACACTCGTCCACCGTCCCCAGTTTGGGGACCTCGTTCGGACGCGGCGGCGCCACCACGTTCCAGCAGGACCTGCAGAACGCGGACTGCGTCGTGATCATGGGTTCGAACATGGCCGAGTGCCACCCCGTCGGCTTCCAGTGGGTCATGGAGGCGAAGCTGCGCGGCGCGACGATCGTGCACGTCGACCCGCGCTTCACGCGGACGAGCGCGGTCGCCGACCTGCACGTGCCGTTGCGCGCGGGCAGCGACATCGCGTTCCTCGGCGGCATCGTCAACTACATCCTGTCGAACGGGCGTGAGTTCCGCGAGTACGTCGCGACCTACACGAACGCGCCGACGATCGTCAGCGACGACTTCCGCGACACCGAGGATCTCGACGGGCTGTTCTCCGGGTTCGACCCCGAGAAGCAGGCGTACGACAACACGAGCTGGCAGTACAAGGACGTGCCCGAGGCCGCGGCCGCAGCCGGTCAGCGCGAGCTGCACGGCGGGTCCGGCGTCGCGGCCGGGCAGCGCCACGGCAGCCACGGCGGGATCCTCGGCGGGCGTCCACCGCACCAGGACCCGACGCTCGAGGACCCGCGCTGCGTCTTCCAGCTCCTGAAGCGCCACTACTCGCGCTACACGCCCGAGATGGTGGAAGAGGTCTGCGGTGTGCCGCGCGACCTGTTCCTGCGCGTCGCCGAGACGTTGTGCGCGAGCTCGGGACCGGACCGCACGTCCGCGTTCGTGTACGCGGTCGGGTGGACGCAGCACACCGTCGGCGTGCAGTACATCCGCACCGCCGCGATCATCCAGCAGCTGCTCGGGAACATCGGCCGCCCCGGCGGCGGAATCATGGCGTTGCGCGGTCACGCGTCGATCCAGGGGTCGACCGACATCCCGACGCTCTACAACATCCTCCCCGGTTACATCCCCATGCCCCACAAGGACAACGAGACGCTCGACGACTTCATCGAGCAGAACTCGGCGTCGACGGGCTACTGGGGGAACATGGACAAGTACACCGTGAGCCTGCTCAAGGCGTACTGGGGCGACCACGCGACCGCGGCGAACGACTACTGCTACGACTACCTGCCGCGCATCACCGGCGACCACTCCACGTACCAGAGCATCCTGGACATGCTCGACGGCACGGTGAAGGGCTTCCTCGTGATGGGCGAGAACCCCGCCGTCGGCTCCGCGAACTCCAAGCTGCACCGGCACGCGATGGCGCGCCTCGACTGGCTCGTCGTGCGCGACTTCCAGGAGATCGAGAGCGCGTCGTTCTGGTACGACTCGCCGGAGATCGAGACCGGTGAGCTGAAGACCGAGGAGATCCCCACCGAGGTCTTCTTCATGCCGGCCGCCGCACACACCGAGAAGGACGGCAGCTTCACCAACACGCAACGGCTGCTGCAGTGGCACCACAAGGCCGTCGAACCGCCCGGCGACGCGCGCTCGGAGCTGTGGTTCATGTATCACCTCGGCAACGTCATCCGGCGCAAGCTCGCCAGCTCGACCGAGGCGATGGACCGTCCCGTCCTCGACCTCGCGTGGGACTACCCGACGAAGGGCGCGATCGAGGAGCCCGACGCGCACGCGGTGCTGCGCGAGATCAACGGGTGGGACAGCAACGGCGACGCTCTGTCGAGCTACACCGAGCTGAAGGCCGACGGGTCGACGACGTGCGGCTGCTGGATCTACTGCGGCTGCTTCGCCGACGAGCAGAACCAGACCGCGCGTCGGAAGCCCGGCCAGGACCAGAGCTGGGTCGCGCCCGAGTGGGGCTGGGCCTGGCCGTCGAACCGTCACCTCCTCTACAACCGCGCGTCCGCGCGTCCCGACGGCGAGCCGTGGTCCGAGCGGAAGCGCTACGTGTGGTGGGACGCGCAGAACGGCTCGTGGACCGGGCACGACACGCCGGACTTCAAGAAGGACAAGCCGCCCGACTACCGCGCGCCCGACGACGCCGAGCGCGAGGACGCGATCAACGGCGACGAGCCCTTCGTCATGCAGGCCGACGGCGTCTCGTGGCTGTACGTCCCGAGCGGGTTGAAGGACGGCCCGTTCCCGACGCACTACGAGCCGCAGGAGACGCCGTTCGAGAACCCGCTGTACGGGCAGCAGCACAACCCGGCGCGACAGACGTTCCGCCGCACACTCAACCCGTACAACCCGTCCGACGGTCAGGTGGGCAGCGAGGTCTACCCGTTCGTCATGACGACCTACCGCGTCACGGAGCACCACACGGCGGGCGGCATGTCGCGAACGGTTCCCCACCTCGCGGAGCTGCAGCCCGAGATGTTCTGCGAGGTCAGCCCCGAGCTCGCCACGCTGCGCAACCTGGAGAACAACGGGTGGGCGACGATCGTCTCGGCGCGCACCGCGATCGAGGCGCGCGTGATCGTCACGGACCGCGTCACGCCGCTGCTCGTGCAGGGCCGGACGCTGCACCAGGTCGGCCTCCCGTACCACTGGGGCTCGCGCGGGCTGACGACGGGCGACTCGGCGAACGACCTGTTCCCGCTCGCGCTCGACCCGAACGTGCACATCCAGGAGGTGAAGGCCGCGACGTGCGACATCCGTCCGGGGCGCCGTCCGCGCGGTCCGGCGCTCCTCTCGCTGGTCGACGACTACCGCCGCCGCGCCGGGATCCCGTCGGGCGACCGCGCGGGCGAGAGCTCGGCCCGCCTCCGCAGCGTCGAAGGCGTGGGAGGAGATGGGTCGTGAGCATCACGATGCCCGGGCCCGGCACCGCAGGCGTGCGCGACGCGGCGTCGATCGCGGGGTGGGCCGAGCACCCGACGCGCGTCGGGTTCTTCACCGACACGACGGTCTGCATCGGCTGCAAGGCGTGCGAGGTCGCGTGCAAGGAGTGGAACGACGTCCCCGAGGACGGGCTCAACTGGCTCGGGTCGTCGTACGACCACACGGGTGAGCTCGGCGCGAGCACGTGGCGGCACGTCGCGTTCATCGAGCAGAGACGACCGCTGGGCGGGCAGGAGGCACATCAGGAGCGGCGAGCGGCCGGAACGGCGGCGCCGGGTATCCCGGCGCCGAGCGAGCGCGACCATGAACACGGTTTCCGTTGGCTGATGTCGTCCGACGTGTGCAAGCACTGCACCGCGGCCGCGTGTCTCGACGTCTGCCCCACGGGCGCGCTGTTCCGCACCGAGTTCGGGACCGTCGTCGTGCAGGAGGACGTGTGCAACGGCTGCGGGTACTGCGTGCCTGCGTGCCCGTTCGGCGTGATCGACCTGCGCGAGGGCGACGGGCGCGCGTGGAAGTGCACGCTCTGCTACGACCGGCTCAAGGGCGGGTTCGAGCCCGCCTGCGCGCAGGCGTGCCCGACGGACTCGATCCAGTTCGGCGAGCTCGACGAGCTGGTCGCGCGCGCGAACCGCCGGGTCTCGCAGCTGCACGACCAGGGAGTGCACGAGGCGTACCTCTACGGCGCGGACCAGGACGACGGCGTCGGCGGGTTCGGCGCGTTCTTCCTTCTCGTCGACGATCCCGAGGTGTACCGGTTCCCGCCCGATCCCGTCGTGACGACGCGCGATCTGAAGTCGATGTGGGCAAACGCCGCCAAGGCGGCGGGCGCGTTCGCCGCGGTCGCGGTCGCGGCGTTTGTCGGAGTGCGGTCGTGAGCTCGACGGAGGTGCGGTTGCCGGGCGTGCCGTCGCACGACGGTCAGCGGAAGGGTCGCGGCGAGCGCGCGGTCGTTCCCGACATGGATGTCCGCACCTACTACGACCGGCCCGTGATCAAGCCGCCGACCTGGAAGCACTGGATCGCGGAGTACTTCTTCCTCGGCGGGCTCGCGGCCGGTTCGTCCGTGCTCGGCTTCGGCGCGTCGCGCACGGGCCGTCGCAAGCTCGCGCGTCGGGCGAAGGTGTCGGCGACCGGCGCGATCGCGATGGGCGCGGTCGCGTTGATCGTCGACCTCGGCCGTCCCGACCGGTTCCACCACATGCTGCGCGTCGCGAAGCCGACGTCACCGTTGAACGTCGGGTCGTGGATCCTCGGCGTGTACGGGCCCGCGACCGGTGTCGCCGCGCTGAGCGACCTGCTCGGCGTGATGCCCGCGATCGGGACCGCCGCGGAGACGGTCGCGGCGCTCACCGCGCCGGCAGTCGCGACGTACACCGCGGTCGTGGCGAGCGACACCGCGGTGCCGGCATGGCACGAGGCTCACGACATGCTGCCGTTCGTGTTCGCGAGCGGCGCGGCCGCGTCCGCCGGTGCGCTCGGGATGCTCCTCGCGCCTGCGGGCGAGAACGGTCCCGCGGTGCGGATGACCGTGCTCGGTGCGGTCGGCGAGGTCGTGACCATGAAGGTGCTCGAGCGCCGGCTCGGCGAGCTCGGTGAGCCGTACCACCAGGGCAAGGCCGGGATGCTGTCGAAGGCCGCGCTCGCGTGCACCGCCGCGGGCGCGGCGATCGCAGGCGCGCGCGGCGCCCGCAAGCGCGGCGCAGCGATGCTCGGCGGCGGGCTCGTGTTCGCGGGCGCGCTGCTCGAGCGCTTCGCGGTCCTCGAGGCCGGCAAGCAGTCGGCGTCCGACCCGAAGTACGTCGTGAAGCCGCAGCGCGCGCGACTCGCGGCCCGCGCGGCCGGCGAGCCGGAGGCGTAGCGCGGCGTTCATGCGTCGTTCGTCGTCGCATGGCAACGTTCAGCGACGCACGAACGCACAGGGCTCGGCCCGGGAGGCGACGGCCCGGCGCGCGGTGCGGGGGGAACGTGCCGCCGTCGCCTCCTCCGGTGGCCGAGTCACGCGACCTGTACCCGACGGCGGATCGGGTCCATCGCACCGGCACCCCAACAAAGAGTCACGCGGCGCCGACCGCCGGGTCACGGCTCGAAGCGGTACCCCACCGACCACACGGTGACGACCCAACGTGGCTTGCGCGGGTCGTCCTCGATGCGCTTGCGCAGCCGGCGGATGTGCTCCGTGACGGTCGCGACGCCGAGCCACGCGTCCGAAGACGCCCACACGTGCTCCAACAGCTGCGCGCGCGTGAAGACCTGTCGCGGCGAGGACGCGAGGAACAGCAGCAGGTCGAACTCGCGAGCCGGCATCGCGACGACGTCGCCCGCCTTCACGACCTCGCGGGAGCGGCGGTCGATGACGAGCTCGCCGAAGTCCAGCCGGTCGGCGCCGATCCGCGCCGCGGGTGCGTGCCGGAGGGCGACCCGGACCTTCGCGACCAGCTCACGGGGTGAGAACGGCTTCGTGACGTAGTCGTCCGCGCCCGCTTCCAGCGCGTCCACGTGGTCGACCTCGAGGCCGTCCCGCACGAGCGCGATCGTCGGGACGTCGCCGCACTCGCGGATCCGCTCGATCGGTGTGAGCGGCATCTCCTCGGGCAGGTTCACGAGCACCAGATCGGGCCGCAGCTCGACGATCAGCTCGTCGACGCGGCGCGGGTTGTCCATCTGGCGGACGTCGAAGCCCTCCCGCTCGAGCCGAGTGCACAACACACGACGCACGCTCGGGTCCTCCTCGACCACCAGCACGCGCTTGCCGACGTCTCCCCCGTCACCCCGCGCCACGATGCGCACCGTACCCGGGCCCCCGATTGTCGGAACGTTGTGACGGCATCAGGCGTCCCGCTCGACGTCGATCACGACGACGACGCCGTCGGGCACCGGACCGTCCTGCCGGAACGGCGCGCACCGAACCCGGCAGCGCACCTCCCGCCCGCGGGCGTCGTACCCGTCGAGCTCGACGGTCTCCTGCGCGCGGTCGCCGTCGAGGCACGCGCGGATCGGGCCGAAGAGCCGGTCGACGGGGAGCCCCATCTCGAGGCCGGGCAAGCTCTCGCCGACGACCTCGTCGGCGCGCAGCCCCCACAGCTCCTCCGCCTGCGCGTTCCACACCTGCACGAGGAGCTGTCGGTCGAGCACGACGACAGGTCGGTCGAGGCACGCCATGATGGCGGCGAAGAGGTTGCTGACGCGATCGAGCTCCTCGCCGCGCCGCTGGGTCTCCTCGTTGACGTATTGCAGCTCGTCGTTCGTCGACTGGAGCTCCTCGTACGCAGTCTCGAGCTCCTCGTTGGTCGACTGCAGCTCCTCGTTGGTCGTCTCGAGCTCCTCGACCGTCGACTGGAGCTCCTCCTTGGTGGTCTCCAGCTCCTCGTTCGTCGACTGCAGCTCCTCGTACGCAGTCTCGAGCTCGCGGTTCGAGTACTCGAGCTCGGTCTGGAGCTGCCGATACTGCGTCACGTCCGTGAACGTGACTGCGGCGCCAACCGTCGTGCCGCTCTCCGTGAGCGGTGTGACGGCGACGTCGTAGTAGCGGTCGCCGTCCGACCCGCTCCACTGGACGAGCCGGCGCTGCACCATCCGGCACTGCGCGTACGCCTCCTCGATCACGGCGCGCAGCTCGATCGGCCGGTACGACACCTCGAGATCCTGCAACGGCGCGCCGATGTCGCGGCCCGTGATGCCGAAGAGCGCCCGCGCGCGCTCGTTCACCATCGCGAGCGTCCCGTTGAGCTCGACGACGAGCATCGGGACGGGAACCTCGTCGACGGCCGCGTCTCGGACCGTCGCCCGCTCGACGCGGCGAGCGTCGCCGTTCCCCTCGCCGTTCGCGACGGCGATCATCGGGACGCGTGGCCGCGGCTTGCGGGCGTCGGCCTTCTGGAAGACCCGGAGACGAAGGTCGACGGGCCGGAACAACGAGGAGCGCGTCAGCGGCGTCTCGGCCTTGCCGAGGAAGAGGAAGCCGGCGTCCTGCAACGCGAAGCTGAAGCGCTGCAGCACCGCTCCCTGCGTCTCCGCGTTGAAGTACATGAGCGTGTTCCGGCACGCGAGGAGGTCGAGGCGCGAGATCGGCGCGTCCTGCACGAGGTCGTGACGGCCGAAGATCACCGAGCGGCGCAGGTCCTTGCGGAACGTGTAGGACCCGTCGATCGGCTCGAAGTACTCGCGGACCAGGCGCGTCGACGTCGACTCGAGGTCCCTCGGGGAGTACATCGCCATGCGGGCGCGTGTGAGCGCGGCCTCGTCGACGTCGGTCCCGTAGATCTTCACGCGCTCGCGGAACTGCTCGCCGCCGAGCGCGTCCGCGAGGACCATCGCGATCGTGTACGCCTCCTCACCCGTGGCGCACCCCGCGCTCCACACGCGGATCGGCGCGCCCGGGGCCTTGCCCGAGATGATGCGGGGGACGATCTCCTCGGCGACGAACTGCCACGCGCTCGAGTCCCGGAAGAAGCTCGTGACGTTGATGAGCAGCGTGTCGAAGAACTGAATGAACTCGTCCGGGTGGACCTCGAGGTAGTCCTGGTACGCCGCGTAGTCGTCGCAGCCTGTCTCCTGCAGACGCTTCGCGATCCGGCGCTGCAGGGTCGCGCGCTTGTAGCCGCTGAAGTCGAAGCGACGGCTCCGCTTGACGAACTCGAGCAGCCCGCCGAGCTCGTCGTCACCGTGCTCGTCGGGCCGGTCGTCGGCCCGGTCGTGCGCGTCGATGTCACCGGGCTCGTCGACGATCGGGTCGTCCTCCGTGGGCTCGTTCCCCTCGTCGCGGTCGCGCGCCTTCACAGGTCTGTCATTGCAGTCGCCGTCCTCCGCGACCGCAAGCCGTCCCGTTCGGTCATTCGCCGAGCGCGGCGGCGTCCTCACGGCCGCCGCTGTCGACATCTTCGCCGTTGCCGGCCGCGATCGCCTGCACGACCTCGCTGAGCCGGTCGTCGAGTTGTCCTCCCGGCGCGTGAGGACGTCACGGAGCAGACGAGCATCGCTGTCGAACTCGCGCAGTCGGTCGCGAAACATGCGTGCCGCGTGCTCGTGCCCGCGCGGGCGCGCGCTCGTGGATCCGGCGCGTGAGCTCGGCGCGCTCGCTGAGCGCACGGAGCGCGATCCACAGCGCCGCTTCCAGGTTCGCGGTCTGCTGCGCGAACAGCCCCGTCTCGGTCCACGCCGTGCCCGACGCGAAAACGGACCTTCGTGATGCCCCTCGTGCACCTCCCAGCGCGCGCCGCTGCAGTCCGGGCACGTCAACCCGGACGCTCCGCCGTCATGGAGCCCGGACGCGGGCGTCTCCTCCGCGATCGCCTCCTGCACGACGTCAGGTCCCGCCTCGACCTGCTCCCCCGCCGGCGGTGAACCCTCGGCGACGAGACGCGCGACCAGGGGGGCCGATGTCCCCACTCGGCACGACCAAGTCGACGTCGACGCGCCGCATGGCGTTGCGGGGCATCGCGGCGTACACGGCGTCGGTCGGGCTCTGCACGATGGCGACCCCGCCCGCGTGCTTCACCATCGCGAGGCCGGCCGTCCCGTCGTCCAGCACGCCGGAGACCACGACGCCGATCGCACGCTCCCCGTACGCCTGCGCGGCCGACCGGAACAAGGGGCCGATCGCGGGACGATGGCCGTTCCCGGTCGGGCCGTGCACGAGTGCAGCTCGGCCGAGCGGACGATCACGTCCACGTCGGGCGGGCAGACGTACACCTGCCCACCGCGCAACGGCTCGCCGTCGACCGCGTCGCCGACGAGCAGCTCGGTGGCGCGGGCGAGGCCGCCGGAGCGCGCTGAACGAGTCGGCGCGGAGGTGGAGGGCGACGATGAACGCGACCGGGAGCTCCGCGGGCACGCCCGCGACCACGCGGCGCAGCGGCTCGATCCCGCCCGCCGACGCGCCGACGACGACCACGCGCTCCGGTTCCAGGGGCCTCCGATCACCGACGACGTCGCGTGCGTACCCCGCGGCCGGTGTTCGCGCAACGCCCGATCCGGCGCGTCGCGCGCGGTTGCTCGTGTGCACGGTGTGGCGGTTTGTCGAGCCGCTTCTCGGGGGTAGTCGGCGGACGCCACACCGTGTGATCGAGGAGGGCTCATGGCGTCGGTGCTCGGGGTGAACGCCGTGTTCCACGACCCCGCGGCCGCGATCGTCGTCGACGGCGAGATCGTCGCCGCCGCGGAAGAGGAGCGGTTCAGTCGCAGGAAGCACGGCAAGCCACCGGTGCCGTTCTCGACGTGGGAGCTCCCCGAGGAGTCGGCGCGCTGGTGCCTCGAGCGCGCCGGCATCGCGCCGGACGAGCTCGACGCGGTGGCGTACTCGTACGATCCCGCGCTCGCCGCGCCTGTCGGTCCCGATCTGGTGGACGACGGATGGGAGGGGCTGCGCTCGCTGTTCGTGCAGCGCGCACCGCTGTTCCTGAAGTCCGCGCTTCCCGGTCTCGACCCCGGCATCGTCCGGTTCGTCTCGCACCACAGCGCGCACGCGGCCTCCGCCTACCTCGCCGCGCCGTTCGACTCGTGCGCGGTGATGGTGTGCGACGGCCGTGGTGAGCGGGGCTCGTACCTGGGCGGTCACGCCGTCGGCGGCGACCTCGACATCCTGGCGACGGCGGCGCTCCCCCACTCGCTCGGGCTCATGTACGAGGAGGTCACCGAGCACCTCGGCTTCCGCCGCTCGTCCGACGAGTACAAGGTGATGGCGCTCGCGTCGTACGGGCGCCCGGTGCACCTCGACGCGCTTCGCGGCGCGGTGCAGCTCACCGCCAACGGCGCCTTCACGACCGCGCCGATCGACTGGTCGAGCTTCACCGCGCCGCACAGGCCGGGACGCGGCCACGAGCGCGAGTGGAGCGACGACGAGGCGGATCTCGCCGCGAGCGTGCAGGCCGTGCTCGAGGAGACCCTGCTGGGGCTCGCGCGCTGGCTCCACGAGCGGACGGACGAGCGCGCGCTCGTGGCGGCCGGTGGCGTCGCGCTGAACTGCGTGGCGAACAGCCGTGTGCTGCGCGACGGCCCGTTCGCGGAGATGTGGGTCCAGCCCGCAGCCGGTGACGCCGGGACCGCGCTCGGGGCGGCGCTGCACGTCGCGCACGCGCTCGGCGACCACATCCGGCCGATGCCCAGCGCGGCGCTCGGACGCGAGTGGAACGACACCGAGATCGGTGAAGCGCTGCGCGTCGCGGACGTCGCGCACGCGCGCGCGCGCGACATCGCCGAGACCGTCGCGGAGGAGCTCGCGAACGACGGTGTGGTCGCGTGGGTGCAGGGCCGCAGCGAGTGGGGTCCGCGCGCGCTCGGACACCGCAGCCTCCTCGCCAACCCGACGCGCGCCGCGAACCTCGAGCGGCTCAACGACATCAAGGGGCGCGAGCAGTTCCGCCCCGTCGCGCCGATGGTGCTCGCCGATCGTGCGGCGGCGATCTTCGACGGGCCACTGCCGAGCCCGTACATGCTGTTCACGCACCAGGTCCGGCCCGAGTGGCGGCACCGCATCCCGGCGGTCGTGCACGTCGACGGCAGCGCGCGTGTGCAGACCGTCGACCGCGACGAGGATCCGCTGACGGCGCGGGTGCTCGAGGAGTTCGAGCGCCGCACCGGCGTTCCCGTGCTCGTCAACACGAGCCTCAACACCGGCGGGCGGCCGATGGTCGACTCGCCGCGCGACGCGCTCGAGTGCTTCGGCTCGACCCCGGTCGACCTACTCGCCATCGGCCCGTACGTGCTGCGCCGCGCGGGCAGCAGGACTGCACGGACGGAGGCGGCGTGACGACGCCGTCGTTCGACGTCGTCGTGCCGACGATCGGGCGCGCGTCGCTCCGCGCGCTGCTGGAGTCGCTCGCGGCCTCCGACGGTCCCCGGCCAGGAGCCGTGATCCTCGTCGACGACCGGCGCGACCGCGCCGCCGCGCTCGCGCCGCTCGACGGGCTCGGCTGGGTGGCCGACCGCGTGCGTGTCGTCGCAGGACGCGCCGCCGGTCCGGCGTCGGCGCGGAACGCGGGCTGGCGCGCCTCGTGCGCCGAGTGGGTCGCGTTCCTCGACGACGACGTCGTCGTCACGCCGCGGTGGCTGGCCGCGCTGGCGGGCGACCTCGCGGCCGCAGCCGACCCGATCGCGGGGACGCAGGGGCGCGTCGTGGTGCCACTCCCGCGCGGGCGCCGCCCGACCGACTGGGAGCGCAACGTCGCGGGACTCGAGCGCGCGTACTGGGCGACGGCCGACATGGCGTACCGGCGCGCCGTGCTCGCGCGTGTCGGCGGGTTCGACGAGCGGTTCCCGCACGCGTACCGAGAGGACGCCGACCTCGCGCTGCGCGTGCTCGACGCGGGCTCCGACCTCGTGCGGGGACGCCGGCAGGTCCTCCACCCCGTGCCGCCCGCGAACGTGTGGACGAGCGTCCGCCTGCAGCGGGGCAACGGCGACGACGTGCTCATGCGCGCGCTGCACGGCCCACACTGGCGCGACCGCGCGCACGCGCCGGCCGGGCGACTCGCCCGTCACGCGGTCACGGTGGCCGCGGCGGCGCTCGCGGCGGGCGCGCGGGCGACCCGCCACCGTCGCGTCGCAGCCGCGGGCGCGGTCGCGTGGGTCGCAGGCACGTCCGATCTCGCCTGGGCGCGCATCGCTCCCGGCCCGCGCACCGCGCGCGAGATCGCGACGATGGTGGCGACGAGCGCGCTGCTGCCGTTCGCAGCCGTCACGTACCGGGTCCGCGGCTACGCGACCTTGCGGTCCCGGCTCGCGGACCGCGAGCGCGCACCGCAACCCGTCCGTGCGGTCCTGCTCGATCGCGACGGGACCCTCGTGGTCGACGTGCCCTACAACGGCGACCCGGCTCGGGTCCGTCCCATGACCGGTGCGGCGGACGCGCTCGCGCGCCTGCGTGACGCGGGCGTCGCACTCGCGGTCGTGTCGAACCAGAGCGGCGTCGCGCGCGGGATGGTCACACCCGACCAGGTGGCGGCGGTCAACGCGCGCGTCGACGACGAGCTCGGACCGCTCGGCCCGTTCTGCGTGTGCTCGCACGGCGACGACGACGACTGCGCGTGCCGCAAGCCGAAGCCCGGCCTCGTCCTCGAGGCCGCGCGCCGGCTCGGGGTGCGCCCACAGGAGTGCGTCGTGATCGGCGACACCGGAGCGGACGTCGACGCGGCCCGCAACGCGGGCGCACGCGCGATCCTCGTCCCGAACGCCGCCACGCGCGCCGAGGAGATCGCGGCGGCGCCCGTCGTCGCGAGCGACCTGGCGAACGCGGTCGACCTGCTGCTCGGGGCGGCGGCCACCGACAGCCGCGAAGAGGTGCCGGCATGACGGGCGCGCGTCGCGTCCTCGTCGTACGGGCCGACTCGCTCGGCGACGTGCTCCTCGCGGGACCGGCCGTGCGCGCGATCGCGACGTCGGGCGCGTCGGTGACGATGTTGTGCAGCCCGGTCGGCGCAGCCGCGGCCCGGCGGCTCCCCGGCGTCGACGACGTCGCCGTCCACCGACTGCCGTGGATCGACGCCGATCCGGAGCCGGTGGCCCGCGACGCGATGGACCGACTCGTCGACGACCTGGCCGCCCGCGACTTCGACGAGGCGTTCGTGCTGACGTCGTTCCACCAGAGCGCGCTACCGACCGCGCTCCTGCTGCGGATGGCGCACGTCCCGGTGATCGCGGCGGTGTCCGAGGACTACCCGGGCTCGCTCCTCGACGTCCGCCATCCGGATCCCGGGGACGTGCACGAGGTCGAGCGCGCGCTCTCGCTCGTCGGGTCGCGCGGATACCGGCTCCCGCCGGGCGACGACGGCGCGCTGCGGATGCGCCGCCGGCGCACGCGCACCGAGCTGGATCTCGGGGGCGACCCCTATGTCGTGGTGCACCCGGGGTGCTCGGTCCCCGCGCGCACCTGGGCACCCGACCGCTTCGTCGCGCTCGTCGACGCCCTGGTCGCGCGCGGCTACGACGTCGCGGTGACCGGCAGCGAGCGTGAGCGCTCGCTGGTCGGGCGGGTCGCGGCCGGTCCTCGACCGCACGTGCGTCCGTTCGGCGGGTTGCCCGAGCTCGACGACCTCGTCGACGTCGTCGCCGGCGCGGCCGCGATCGTCGTCGGCAACACGGGCCCCGCGCACGTCGCGGCCGCGGTGGGCACGCCGGTCGTCTCGTTGTTCGCGCCGACGGTCCCGGCCGCGCGGTGGCGACCGTGGCGGGTGCCGCACGTCCTGCTCGGCGACCAGACCGTCGCCTGTGCGGGATGCCGCGCGCGCGTCTGCCCCGTGGCCGGGCACCCGTGCCTGTCGCGGGTGTCCGTCGACGACGTCGTGCGCGCGCTCGAGGAGCTCGGCGTGCTGCCTTCCCGGGGCACCGAGCTGCCGGAGGTCGTCCTGCGCGAGGCCGGGCTGCCCGAGGCCGCCCTGCCGGAGCTCGTCCCGTGAACGTCTTCGCCTGGCACGTGCACGGGTCGTGGATGACCGCGTTCGTGCACGGCCCGCACCGCTACCTCGTGCCGGTCGTCCCGGACCGGGGACCGGACGGGCGCGGGCGCGCGCAGACCTATCCGTGGCCCGAGGGCGCGGTCGAGATCACGCGTGACGAGGCGCGCGACGCGCCCGTCGACGTCGTCGTCCTCCAGCGCCCCGAGGAGGTCGAGCGCGCCGCGGCGTGGCTCGGCGGCCGGGTGCCGGGTCGCGACGTCCCCGCGCTGTACGTCGAGCACAACGCGCCGCAGGGTCGCATCGCGGACATGCGTCACCCGATCGCGGAGCGCGATGACATCACGCTCGTCCACGTCACACACTTCAACGCCCTGTTCTGGGACGCGGGCCGCGCGCCGACCCGGGTGATCGAGCACGGCATCGTCGACCCCGGCTACCGCTACACGGGCGAGCTCGACCGCATCGCGGTCGTGATCAACGAGGCGCGCCGGCGCGGGCGGGTGACGGGCACCGACCTGCTCGCCCGGTTCGACGCCGTCGCGCCCGTCGACGTGTTCGGGATGGACGCCGGCGCGCTCGGCGGCATCGAGGACCTGCCGCAGGAGAAGTTGCACGGCGAGATGGCGCGCCGGCGGGTCTACGTCCACCCGGTCCGGTGGACCTCGCTCGGGCTGTCGTTGCTCGAGGCGATGCACCTCGGGATGCCCGTCGTCGCGCTCGCGACGACCGAGGTCCCCGAGGCGGTTCCTGCGGACGCCGGCGTCGTGTCGAATCGGATCGACCGGCTCGTCGACGCGGCCCGCACGTTCACGTCGGACCACGACGCCGCGACCGCGGCCGGCCTGCGCGCGCGCGAGTACGCGCTCGAGCGTTACGGCCTTCCCCGGTTCCTGCGCGACTGGGACGCGCTGCTGACGGAGGTCAATTCACGATGAGGATCGCGATGGTGTCGGAGCACGCGAGCCCGCTCGCGATGCTCGGCGGCGTCGACGCGGGCGGCCAGAACGTCCACGTCGCGTCACTCGCGTCCGCGCTCGGTCAGCGCGGCGCGCACGTCGTCGTCTACACGCGTCGCGACTCGCCCGAGCTGCGACACCGCGTGCAGCTCGGCCCGTCGGTGTGGGTCGAGCATGTCGACGCCGGGCCGCCCGAGCCGATCGCGAAGGACGAGCTGTTCGTCCACATGCCGGAGTTCGCGCACCATCTCTCGCGGGCGCTGCAACAGCGACGGCCGGACGTCGTGCACGGCCACTTCTGGATGTCCGGCTGGGCGATGCTGCGCGCCGCCGCGCCCCTGCGGATCCCGACGCTGCAGACGTTCCATGCGCTCGGGAGCGTGAAGCGCGCGCAGCAGGGCGCCAGGGACACGAGCCCGCCCGAGCGGTGCGCGATCGAGGCCGACATCGTGCGCAACGTCGACCTCACGCTCGCCGAGAGCAACGAGGAGGTGTTCGAGCTCGTCCGCCAGGGCGGGGACCCGAACCGGATCCGCGTCGTGCCGAGTGGTGTCGACGTGCAGCTCTTCTCGCCGCGCGGCCCGAGCGAGCCCCGGGGCCGGGGCCGCCCCCGCTACCGCGTGGTCGTCGTGAGCAGGCTCGTGGAGCGCAAGGGCGTCGGCAACGTCGTCACCGCGCTCGCAGACGTGCCGGACACGGAGCTCGTGATCGCCGGCGGACCGGCGCGCGCGGAGCTCGCGACCCATTCGGAGGCGGTCCGCCTCATGGAGCTCGCGGCGCGTGCCGGGGTCGCGGACCGCGTCGAGCTGCGCGGCCGTCTCGACCACGCGTCGGTTGCCGCGTTGTACCGGTCGGCCGACGTCGTCGTGTGCGCGCCGTGGTACGAGCCGTTCGGCCTGGTCGCGCTCGAGGCCATGGCGTGCGGCGTGCCGGTGGTCGCGTCGGCGGTCGGCGGGCTCGTCGACACCGTCATCGACGGGCTGACCGGGCGGATGGTGCCGCCCCGGCGTCCCGACGTGCTCGCGGCGACGTTGCGCGAGCTGCTCGCGGACCCCGCAACGCGGCGCGAGCTCGGCGCCGCCGGTGTGCGCCGGGCGCGCACGCGCTATGCGTGGCCCAACATCGCGTCGGAGACCGCTCGTGCCTACCACCACGCGATGGTCGAGCACGCCGGGCTCGCGGCAGTGGGGGTCGGCTGATGACGACGACCGTCTCGCCGAAGGGCGCGCTGCACGAACGCGTCGGTCACGGTCACCTCGCCGCGCTCGTGCGCGCGCTGGACGCGCTCGTCGGCGACCTCGACCGCCTCGACCGTTGGGGCCGCACGCTCGCCGGCGTGCTCGTCTCCGGCGGTCGTCTGCTCGCGGTCGGCAACGGCGGGAGCGCCGCGCAGGCGCAGCACCTGACGAGTGAGCTCGTCGGCCGCTACCGCAGCGAGCGCGAGCCGTTGAGCGCGATCTCGATCCACGCCGAGACGTCCGCGCTCACCGCGATCGCGAACGACTACGGCATCGAGGAGGCGTTCGCGCGCCCGGTGCGCGCGCACGGGAGGCCGGGTGACGTGCTGATCGCGCTGAGCACGTCCGGGCGCAGCGCCAACGTGCTCGCCGCGATCCGCGCGGCGCGTGACCTCGGCATGACGACGTGGGCGATGACGGGGCACGGCCCCAATCCCGCCGTGCAGCAGTGCGACGACGCGCTGCTCGCCGACTCCCCGGTCACCGCGACCGTCCAGGAGGTCCACCAGGTCGCGATCCACCTGCTCTGCGAGGCCGTCGACCGGGAGCTGCTCGCACTCCGCGCGATCGATGGATCCGGAGGAGGTGGGTAGAACCCCCTCTCGATGAGAGGCGAGGCCCCTGTGTCGACGCGCGCCCCCGATACCGTGGACGGGATGGTCCCGACGGACGACGCGCGCGCGACGCGGTCACCGCCGCCACGCGTCGTCGTCGAGGACGTGCGCCCGCAGGTCGACGGCGGGAGGTTCGCGGCGAAGGCGATCGCGAGGGACCCGCTCGACGTCGAGGCCACCGTGTTCGCCGACGGCCACGACGAGCTGCGCGCGCGAGTTCGTTACCGTCGCGCGGGCGAGACCCGCTGGCGTGAGGTCGAGATGGACTCGCTCGGCAACGACCGCTGGCACGCGCGTGTCACGCTCCCGGAGGTCGGACGCTACGAGCTCACCGTGACGGGATGGGTGGACGCCGCGCGCACCTGGCGACGGGACCTCGAGAAGCGCTTCGACGCGGGCCAGGACGTGGCGAACGACCTCGCCACCGCTGCGCAGCTCGCCGAGGACACGGCGCGCCGGTGCCGCGGCGCGGACGGCGACACGCTGCGCGGCTGGGCGAAGCAGCTGCGGGATCGCACGACGCTGGACGACGTGAGCGAGCTCGACGAGCTCGTCGCGCTCCTCGACCGTCACCCCGACCGGATGCAGGCGACCGAGCCCGACCACGTCCTGCCGCTCGTCGCGGACCGTGAACGGGCCGCGTGCTCGGCGTGGTACGAGCTGTTCCCGCGCTCGGCGTCGCCCGACCCCGACCGCGCGGGGACGCTCGCCGACGTGACCGCGCGTCTCGACTACGTCGCGGAGCTCGGCTTCGACGTGCTGTACCTGCCGCCGATCCACCCGATCGGCGAGACGAACCGCAAGGGTCGCAACAACGTCGAGGTGGGTGAGCCCGACGACGTCGGCAGCCCGTGGGCGATCGGCAGTGCCGCGGGCGGGCACACCGCGATCGACCCGCAGCTCGGCACGTTCGACGACTTCGACCGTCTCGTGGCGCGCGCCGAGGACCTCGGGATCGAGGTCGCGCTCGACCTCGCGTTCCAGTGCTCCCCCGACCATCCCTGGGTCCGCACGCACCCACAGTGGTTCCGCCACCGTCCCGACGGGTCGATCGCGTACGCGGAGAACCCGCCCAAGCGGTACCAGGACATCTACCCGATCGACTTCGAGAACGAGGATTGGCCCGCGCTGTGGCAGGCCCTGCGGGACGTCGTCACGTTCTGGATCGATCGAGGCGTACGTGTCTTCCGGGTCGACAACCCGCACACGAAGCCGTTCGCGTTCTGGCAGTGGCTGATCACGACGGTGAAGGCGGACCACCCGGACGTGCTGTTCCTCTCGGAGGCGTTCACACGCCCCGCCGTGATGCACCACCTCGCGAAGCTCGGGTTCTCCCAGTCGTACACGTACTTCACGTGGCGCAACGCGCGGTGGGAGATCGAGGAGTACTTCACCGAGCTCACGACCCCGCCGGGCAACGAGTACTTCCGGCCGAACGTGTGGCCGAACACGCCCGACATCCTCCACGAGTACCTGCAGCACGGAGGCCGGGCCGCGTTCACGGCGCGGCTGCTGCTCGCCGCGTGCCTCAGCGCGAACTACGGGATCTACGGGCCCGCGTTCGAGCTCATGGAGCACGTCGCGCGCGAGCCGGGCAGCGAGGAGTACCTCCACTCCGAGAAGTACGAGGTGCGCCACTGGGACCTCGACCGGCCCGACAGCCTCCGCTGGCTCATCGCGCGCGTGAACGCCGTCCGGCGCGCGCACCCGTCGCTGCGGCGCGACCGGAACCTGCGCTTCCACCCGACGGACAACGACACGTTCGTCTGTTGGAGCAAGCGGACGGACGGCGCCGTCCCGGGCGCCTGGGGCGCGGGTGACGACGTCGTCCTCGGGATCGTGAGCGTGGACCCGCACAACCGGCAGTCCGGTTGGGTCCACCTCGACATGCCCGCGCTCGGCCTCGACTGGGAGGACTCGTTCGAGGTCCACGACCTGCTGACCGACGCGCACTACCACTGGAACGGCCCGCACAACTTCGTCGCGCTCGACCCTGGCTCCGTCCCCGCGCACGTCTTCGAGATCCGGCGCACCACGCCCCGCGAGCCCGGCGCGCGCTGATGGCCGTCGCGACGCGGTCACGGCGGCACGTCACGCTCGGCCGCGACCCCGAGTGGTACCGCGACGCGGTCATCTACGAGCTCCACGTCCGCGCCTTCCAGGACAGCGACGGCGACGGCATCGGCGACTTCCGCGGCCTGACCCGGCGACTCGACTACCTGCAGGACCTCGGCGTCACCACGCTGTGGCTCCTCCCCTTCTACCCGTCGCCCCTGAAGGACGACGGGTACGACATCGCTGACTACACGGGCATCCACCCGGCCTACGGGACGCTGCGCGACTTCCGGCAGTTCCTCGACGCCGCGCACCGGCGCGGGCTGCGCGTCATCACCGAGCTCGTCATGAACCACACCTCGGACGAGCACCCGTGGTTCCAGCGCGCGCGGCATGCGAAGCCCGGGAGCCGGTGGCGGGACTTCTACGTGTGGAGCGACGACCCGGACCGGTACCACGGAACCCGCGTGATCTTCCAGGACTTCGAGTCGTCGAACTGGTCGTGGGACCGCGTCGCCAACGCGTACTACTGGCACCGCTTCTACTCGCACCAGCCCGACCTCAACTTCGACAACGCCGAGGTCCGCCGGGCGATGCTGCGCGTCGTCGACCACTGGCTGTCGATGGGTGTGGACGGGCTACGGCTCGACGCCGTGCCCTACCTGTTCGAGCGCGAAGGCACGAACTGCGAGAACCTCCCGGAGACCCATCGCTTCCTGCGCGACCTGCGCGCGCACGTCGACGAGCGCTTCGACGACCGCATGCTGCTCGCCGAGGCGAACCAGTGGCCCGAGGACGCGATCGCCTACTTCGGCGACGGCGACGAGTGCCACATGGCGTTCCACTTCCCGCTCATGCCGCGCCTGTTCATGGCGTCGCGCATGGAGGACCGCTTCCCCGTCATCGACATCCTCCAGCAGACGCCCCAGCCGCCGCCGGGCGCGCAGTGGGCCGTGTTCCTGCGCAACCACGACGAGCTCACGCTCGAGATGGTGACGGACGAGGAGCGCGACTACATGTACCGCGTCTTCGGGCACGACCCGGAGATGCGCGTCAACCTCGGCATCCGGCGGCGGCTCGCGCCGCTGCTGCAGAACCACCGCCAGAAGATCGAGCTGATGAACGGGCTGCTGTGCTCGCTGCCCGGGACGCCCGTCGTGTACTACGGCGACGAGATCGGGATGGGCGACAACGTCTATCTCGGCGACCGCGACAGCGTCCGTACCCCGATGCAGTGGAGCGCGGACCGCAACGCCGGGTTCTCGTCCGCGAACCCGCACCGCCTGTATCTGCCCGTCAACATCGACCCCGAGTACCACTACGAGACGGTCAACGTCGCGGCACAGCTCGACAACCCTGCGTCGCTGTTGCGCTGGATGCGTCAGCTGATCGCGCTGCGCAAGCGGTCGAAGGTGTTCGGCCGGGGGACGATCGAGTTCCTCTCTCCCGACAACCACCGCGTCCTCGCGTTCCTCCGCCGTCACGAGGACGAGCAGGTGCTCGTCGTGGCGAACCTGTCGCGCTTCGCGCAGTACGTCGAGCTCGACCTGTCGGAGTTCCGCGGGCTCGCGCCCGTCGAGCTGTTCGGGCAGACACCGTTCCCACCGATCGGTGAGTGGCCGTACCTGCTCACGCTCGGCCCGCACACCTTCTACTGGCTGTCGCTGGAGGGGACGCGCAGCGACGCCGTCGTCGCGGACGGCGACGGGCTCCCCCACCTCACGTTCGAGGCGGCGTGGCCCCGCAGCCTGGAGGGTCGCGGCGTGCGCTGGTTCGAGGCGGCGCTGCCGCGGATCCTGTCGTCACGGCGCTGGTTCGCGGGCAAGGCGCGGCGCGTCATGAGCACCCGCCTCGCCGACACCGTGCCGGTCGCGCTGGGCGACGGCGGCGAGCGCGTCCTCGTCGCGCTCGTCCGCGTCGAGTACGTCGACGGCGAGCCCGACATGTACGTCCTGCCACTCGCGTTCGCCGCGGGCGACGCGGGCGAGGCGGTGTGGCACGACCATCCGAACGCGGTGCTCGCGCGCGTCACCGTGCGAGGCGGTGAGGAGGGCGTGCTCTACGACGCGCACTGGAACCCCGGGTTCGGCCCGGCGCTCGTGCAGGGCATGACGCGGCGGCGGCGCTTCGCGGGGACCGGCGCGGAGCTCGCCGCGGTCGGGTACCCGCCGATCCAGGAGGCGCTCGGCGGCGAGTCGCCCGCCGACCTGCACGTGCAGGTCCTCCGCGCGGAGCAGTCGAACACGTCGATCCAGATCGGCGACCGGCTCATCGTCAAGACGTTCCGCCGCCTCGAGCCGGGCGTGAACCCCGAGCTCGAGATGGGACGGTTCCTGAACGAGCACGCGCCCGGGCTCGTCCCCGCGGTCGCCGGCTCGCTGGAGTACCGCGCCCGCCGGCGGGCGGCGACGACGGTCGCGATCGCGCACCGCTACGTCGCGAACGAGTCGGACGCGTGGACGCACACGGTCGGGGCGGCATCGCAGTACCTCGAGCGCGTCCCGGGCGTGACCGCGACACCCGAGGAGCGTCACGTCGACGCGCCGCCCGCCGCGCCCGCGCTCGACCTCGCGGGGCAGGACCCGCCCGAGCTGCTGGACGAGCTGCTCGGCGACTTCCTGCCGTCGGCGGAGGTGCTCGGCGCGCGCACGGCCGAGCTGCACCGCGCGCTCGCATCCGATCCGAAGGACCGCGCCTTCGCGCCCGAGCCCGTCAACGCGCTGTCACAGCGCGCGCTCTACCAGTCGATGCGCAACTCGGCGCGCCGCTCGATGCGTCAGCTGCGGCGCGCGCTCGGATCGCTCGCCGACACCGAGCGCGAGGAAGCGGAGAAGGTGCTCGCGTCCGAGGACGACGTGCTCGACCGGCTCCGCGGCGTCACGACCGTGGCAAGCGGAGTGCGCATCCGTCACCACGGCGATCTCCACCTCGGCCAGGTCCTGTCCACCGGCCGCGACTTCGTGATCATCGACTTCGAGGGCGAGCCCGCCCGCCCGGTCGCCGAGCGCCGGACGCGTCGGTCGCCGTTGCGTGACGTGGCGGGGATGCTGCGCTCGTTCCACTACGCCGCGTACGCGGGCTTGCGCGACCTCATCGCGCGTGGCGCCTCGCCGGGCGAGGAGCACGGCCGCCTCGCGCTCCGGCCGTGGGCCGAGGTGTGGGCCGCGTGGGTGTCGGCCGCGTTCCTCATGAGCTACCTCGACGGGATGGAGACGACGGGCCTGCTCCCGACGCCGCGCGAGCAGCTGCGCGTCTGCCTCGACGCGCACGTGTTGGACAAGGCGCTGTACGAGCTCGGCTACGAGCTCGGCAGCCGGCCGGACTGGGTCGGCATCCCGCTCACCGGGATCCTGTCGATCCTGGAGGCACGTCCGTGACGCGCACCGCGACACGGAACGTGCCGCGCGATCTGCGCAGGCTCGCCGACAGCTGGGGCGTGCTGCGTGCGTACACCGGCCAGGACGGCACGCGCGTGCAGGTCGGTGTCGACGCGCTCGTCGGCGTGCTGCGCGCGCTCGGCGCGCCGGTCGAGCGGGTCGACGACGCCGGCGACGCCCTGCTCGCACGAGACGCGACGCGCGCGCAGACGCTCGTTCCCATGGTGACGGTCGCGTGGGGTGACGCGGCGCCGGTGATCGACGTCCGGACGACGGGCGACGAGCGCGTCGCGCTCGAGATCGAGACCGAGGCCGGAACGGCATACGCGATCACGTCGGACGAGTGCCGTGTCGAGCGCTCCGTGTGCGAGGAGGTCGACGGCCGGGCGAGCCTCGTGCGGTCGCTCGCGCTGCCACGCACGCTCCCGCACGGCGTGCACACCGTGCACGTACGCGCGGGCACGCGCCGCGCCTCGGCGACCTTGGTGTGCGCGCCCGCGCACGCCGCCAACGACTGGCGCGCGCGTCGATGGGGCGTGTTCGCGCCCGTGCACGCGCTGCGCACCGCGCGCGACGACGCGGGACCGGGCGATCTGCGCGACCTCGGCACGCTCGCCGCATGGGCCGCCCGTCACGGCGGCGCGGTCGTCGGCACGCTCCCGCTGCTCGCCGCGTACCTCGACGAGCCGTACGAGCCCAGCCCGTACGCGCCCGTCAGCCGCCGGTACTGGAACGAGCTGTACGCGGACGTGCGCGCGCTGCCCGGGGGCGACACGACCCGTCCGACGATTCCCGCGCACGACGGGCTCGTGGACCTGCGCGGCGCGTACGCGCAGCGACGCGCGGTCCTCGAAGCCGCGGCCCGCGACGCCGACGTGACGTCGTACGTGCGCAGCGACCCGGGCGTCGAGCGGTACGCACGGTTCCGCGCCGAGCGCGAGGCGCGCGAGGACGGCGCAACGACCGAGGCGCGCGCCCGCTACCACGTCTACGCGCAGGCCGTCATGCACGAGCAGCTGACCGAGCTGACCCGCACGCTCGACGCGCGCGGTCAGGCGCTGTACCTGGACTTCCCGCTGGGCTGCCACCGCGACGGCTTCGACGTGTGGGACGAGCCGGGTGCGTTCGCGCCCGAGGTGAGCGTCGGCGCGCCGCCCGACGGCTTCTTCGCGTCCGGACAGGACTGGGGCTTCCCGCCGTTGCACCCCGAGCGGAGCGCCTGCGGCGGTCATCGCTACTTCGCGGAGTGCGTCGAGCGGCACCTCCGCTACGCGCGCGTGCTGCGCGTCGACCACGTCATGGGACTGCACCGCCTGTGGTGGATCCCGCCCGGTCACGACCCTGCTGACGGCGCGTACGTCCGGTACCCGTTCGACCAGCTCTACGCGCGCCTGTGCCTGGCGTCCGAGCGGTATGGCGCCGCGCTCGTCGGCGAGAACCTCGGCACCGTGCCACCGGAGGTGAACCGCGAGCTGCGACGGCACCGCATCGGCGGGATGCACGTCGCGATGTTCGACGTCGACGCCGAGGCGCCCGGTGGCATCCGACCTCCGCCGCGCGGCTCACTCACGGCGCTCGACACGCACGACACCGCGACCTGGGCGGAGTTCTGGGCCACGACCGACGGCCGCACTCGCGCGGCCCTGACGCGCGCGCTGCGCGACGAAGGTCTGCTGCGAGGTGACGAGACGGACGAGCGCGACGTGCTGCGCGCGGTGCTCACGCTGCTCGCGCGCAGCCGCGCCGCGGTGCTCCTCGTCGCGCTCGAGGACCTCTGGTGCGAGCGCGACGCGCAGAACGTGCCGGGCACGGTCGCGCCCGAGAACTGGCGCCGGCCCGCCGCCCACGCGCTCGACGAGCTCGACGACGTCCCCGGTCTCGTCGAGCTGGTGCGCGCCGTGCAGCAGGCCCGGGGAGGGAGTCGCTGATGCAGTCAGGATCACACTCGCCCGTCATCACCGCCGACGACGTCCATCTCTTCAACGAGGGCCGGCACTTCCGGCTCTACGAGAAGCTCGGCGTCCACCGGCTCGGCGACGACGACGACCGTCGCCAGGTCGCGGTGTGGGCGCCGAACGCGGACGCCGTCTCGCTGGTCGGCGACCTCAACGGGTGGGATCCGCACGCGCATCCCCTCGCGCCGAAGGACACGTCGGGCATCTGGACCGCGACGATCGACGGCCTCGGCCCCGGCTGCCGGTACAAGCTCCGCATCCGGGGTCGCAACGGCTACGCGGTCGACAAGGCGGATCCGTTCGCGTTCGCGACCGAGGTCCCGCCGCTGACGGCGTCGGTCGTCGGCGATCTCGACTACACGTGGGGCGACGACGCGTGGATGCGTACTCGTGGCGAGCGCCAGACGCTCACGTCGCCGATCACGATCTACGAGGTGCACCTCGGCTCGTGGTGCCGGAAGCCGGACGGGACGTCGCTGTCGTACCGGGAGGTCGCGCCCGCGCTCGCGGACCACGTGTGCGCGATGGGGTTCACGCACGTCGAGCTGCTCCCGATCATGGAGCACCCGTTCTACGGCTCCTGGGGCTACCAGACGACGAGCTACTTCGCGCCCACGAGCCGCTACGGGACGCCGCAGGACCTCATGTTCCTGATCGACCACCTCCACCGGCGCGGCATCGGCGTGCTGCTCGACTGGGTGCCGTCGCACTTCCCGTCCGACGAGCACGGGCTCGCGTACTTCGACGGCACGCACCTGTTCGAGCACGCCGACCCGCGCCAGGGCTACCACCCCGACTGGGACACGCTGGTGTTCAACTACGGCCGGCACGAGGTGCGCGCGTTCCTGGCCAGTAGCGCGATGTTCTGGCTCGACCGCTACCACGCGGACGGCCTGCGCGTGGACGCGGTCGCGTCGATGCTCTACCTCGACTACTCGCGCAACGAGGGCGAGTGGATCCCCAACGAGTGGGGCGGTCGCGAGAACCTCGACGCGGTCTCGTTCCTGCGCATGCTCAACGAGGAGGTGTACCGGGAGTTCCCCGACGTGCAGACCGTCGCCGAGGAGTCGACCGCGTGGCCGATGGTGTCGCGGCCGACGTACGTGGGCGGCCTGGGGTTCGGCATGAAGTGGGACATGGGGTGGATGCACGACACGTTGCAGTACTTCGAGCGTGACCCGATCCACCGCCGCTACCACCACAGCGAGCTCACGTTCCGCGCCGTGTACGCGCACACCGAGAACTTCGTGATGCCGCTCTCGCACGACGAGGTCGTGCACGGCAAGGGGTCGCTCCTGGCCAAGATGCCGGGCGACGACTGGCAGCGCTTCGCCAACCTGCGACTGCTGTTCGCGTACCAGTACGGGCTCCCCGGCAAGAAGCTGCTGTTCATGGGGTCGGAGGTCGCGCCGTGGGAGGAGTGGAACCACGACGTCGGGCTGCCGTGGCACCTGCGCGACGAGCCGTGGCACGCGGCGATCGGACGCTGGCTCGGCGATCTGAACCGCTTGCACCGCGACCTGCCCGCGCTCCATGCGCGCGATGCCGACCCCGCCGGGTTCCGGTGGCTCGTCGCCGAGGACGCCGACAACAGTGCGCTCGCGTTCATGCGAGTCGCGCCCGGCGCGGATCCGGTCGTCGTGGTGTTCAACTTCACGCCCGTCATCCGCGACAACTACCGCGTCGGGGTGCCCTCGGGCGGGTGGTGGTCCGAGCGCGCCAACAGCGACGCGCGCGAGTACGCCGGCAGCGGTGTGGGCAACTACGGGCGCGTGGAGGCCCATCCCGTCCCGCTGCACGGCCAGCCGTGGTCGCTCACGTTGACGCTCCCGCCCCTGGGCGCGCTGTTCCTCGTTCCCGAGTGACCCGCGCGGTGACGCGGCTGGGCGCGCACGCGCTCGGAGACGGGCGGACCTCCTTCACGGTGTGGGCACCCACGCCGTCGCGGGTCGTGCTGCGCGTGCTGAGCTCGGGTCGGCGCGACGTCGACATGACGCGTGACGACCGCGGCTACTGGTGCACGGTCGTCGACGGGGTCGGGCCCGGCGACCGGTACGTGTACGTGCTCGACGGCGTGGAGCGCGCCGATCCCGCGTCGCGCGCGCAACCCGACGGGGTCGACGGGCCGTCGGCGGTCGTCGACGAGACGTTCGCGTGGACGGACGGCATGTGGCGCAACCCGTCGCTGGATCGCTACGTGATCGAGGAGATCCACGTCGGGACGTTCACCCCCGACGGGACCTTCGCGGCCGCGGGACGCGAGCTGCGCGGGTTGCGCGA
>Ga0070741_10003930_pt1 | contig 35681 bp, 38 predicted proteins | sample Coa_R1_4_FD_66440 | JGI IMG/M metagenome (GOLD analysis project Ga0070741, IMG submission 66440) | Surface soil microbial communities from Centralia Pennsylvania, which are recovering from an underground coalmine fire - Coalmine... | ecosystem: Environmental > Terrestrial > Soil > Unclassified ... | reverse complement strand
ACCGCTCGTCCCCGCGCATGCGGGGACCCAGCCTGGATCTGGCAAAGCGTGTTTCGGGGTTCAGGGGATATGCCTGCCGTAGCCCCTTCCCTGCGCTATGCGTCCTTGCACGGGACTGGGTCCCCGCATGCGCGGGGACGATCGGTCTGGAGGTCGGTGATGGGCCTCAGCCGCTACCCGCGGGCGTGTCCGTCTTCGCCGGTCGTGGCGGGCGCGCGTTGTGGATCGGCGGAAGCGACTTGAGGTAGGCCGCCATCGCCGCACGGTCCGCCGGCGTCAGCTTCGACGTGTTGAGGATGACCGCCGCCATCTCGCCGCCGACGGCATCGAATTCCGGCGTGAAGCCGGTCTCGAGCAACTGCACGATGTCGTCCTTCGACCAGGCGCCGATCCCGGTGTCGTTATCGGGCGTGATGTTGGGCACCCAGCCCTTGCCGGAGAGCGAGGGCGCGCCCGCTAGCCACCTGTCCCGGGCAAGGCCGCCGATCGCGTTCCGCGCCGTGTGGCACTCGGCGCAATGTCCCGCCGCCTCGACAAGATAGGCGCCGCGGTTGACCTCGGCGCTGGCGCCGGGGAGCGGCGTGAAGTCGCGACCGTCGACGTAGAAGAGCTTCCAGAGGCCGATGCCGCGGCGGATGGAGTAGGGGAAGGCGAGTTCGTGCGGCGGCACCTCGCTCGCGACCTTGGGCAGCGTGTCGAGATAGCCCTTGAGGTCGATGATGTCGGCAAGCGTCAGGCGCTGGTAGGCGACGTAGGGGAACGCCGGGTAGAGATGCCGGCCGTCCGGCGCGACGCCGAACTTCATAGCGTTGGCGAACTGGAGGAGGCTCCACCTGCCGATGCCGTGGTCGGGGTCGGGCGAGATGTTGGGGACGTGGAAGCGGCCGAAGGGCGAATCGAGAACGCGGCCGCCGGCGAGCTTGAGCAGGTCCTCGCCCTTGGCATCGGGTGCGGAATGGCAGGATTCGCAGCCGGCCGCCTGGAAGATGTAGGCACCGTTCCGGAGGTCCGGCTTGCGGTCGGGGAGATCGGCGGCGGACAGGGTCGAGGGCGCCGAGAGAAACCAGCCGGCGGCCACGATCATGACGAGGAGCACCGCTAGGGCGGCTGCGAGCTTGCGGATCATCGGGAACCTTGTTGCACCAGGCACTTCTGCGACGAGACCGGGCCCGCCTCGCCCTTTAACACGCCAAAGCCGGGCTTAAGGCAGTCACGTTCCCGCGAGCCTGTGCTTACCGGCGGTAGGGCCCCCTGACTTGCGGCGGATGGCGTCCGCCCCCATATTTCGCCTTGCCGGATGCCACGATCGGGTCCGGCGGACAGGTCGCTTCGAGAAAGGGCCGAAATGACGCGGACAATGGGATTCTCCAGCCCCCTTCTTCTTGGCTTCGACGACGTCGAGCGGGCGCTCGAACGTCTGTCGAAGGCAGCCGGCGACGGCTACCCGCCCTACAATATCGAGCGGCTGCCGCAGACGGCGGAGCGCGGCGACACGTTGCGGCTGATCCTTGCGGTTGCCGGCTTTGCGCCGGACGACCTCGAAATCACCGTAGCGGAGAACGAACTGATCGTGCGCGGCAGGAAGCGCGAGGAGGAGGGCAGGACCTTCCTTTATCGTGGCATTGCCCAGCGGCAGTTCCAGAAGACATTCGTGCTTGCCGACGGCATCGAGGTCGCCGGCGCGCAGCTTGCCGACGGCCTTCTCGCGATCGACCTTGTCCGTCCGACCGCGGAGCGGGCTGTGCGGCGCGTGCCAATCAACGGGCGTGGGTGAAACCAGTCCGTCGATACGGGAGTTATAGAACCATGGAAAACAGTCTGAAGCAGGTCATGCCTCCGGCAAACTTCGCCGTCCTCGGCGGTGGCAAGATTGCCTATATCCGCGCGCTGAAGTCGGAGGATGCGAAGGTCCTGTTCCCGAACCTCCCGCCGGTCGAGGCCGGCATGAATCTGTGGGCGCTGGTAGCCGCCGACGGAACTCCGATCATGCTCTCGGACAGCCGCGAAGCGGTTGTCATGAACGCGCACGAGAACGATCTCGAAACGGTGAACATTCACTAGCCGCAACCGTTGCCCCGCCCGCGCGCGGGAAACGATCGCGCGCGGTTCAGGCGGCGTTCGACGCCGCACTCTCCGTCAAGACCGCATAGAGCGCAGCCTGGTCCGGCGATGACCGGAGCTTGGCCGCGACGCCAGCCTCGCGCAGGTGCCGGGCGATGCGCGCGAGGGCTTTCAGCTGCTCCGCGCCCGAGCCTTCCGGCGCCAGCAGGAGGAAGACGAGGTCGACGGGCTGGTCGTCGAGGGCCTCGAAGTCGATCGGCTTCGGCAGGCGGGCGAAGAGACCGAAGATGCGGGTGAGGCCGGGCAGCTTGCCGTGCGGGATGGCGATGCCGCCGCCGACGCCGGTCGAACCGAGCTTCTCGCGCTGGAGGAGGGTCTCGAATATCTCGCGCTCGCCGATCCCGGTGAGGGAAGCGGCCTTCTCTGCGATCGCCTGGATCGCCTGCTTCTTGCTGTTCGCCCTGAGGGCGGGAATGACCGCTTCGGGATGGATGAGATCGGAAAGGTCCATCATCTCCAATGCCTTGTTGACGCGGTGCGGCGCGGCACCGTCTGGCTACGTCACGTAGAGTTTCAGCTTGCCGCGCGGGGCTTCTTCAGGCTCGGGTCAATCCACCCGATGTTCCCGTCCTTGCGGCGATAGACGACGTTGATGCCGCCATGCGCGGCGCTGCGGAAGACGACGACCGGCACGTCCGACATGTCCATTACCGCGACGGCATTCCCGACCGACAGCGTGTCGAGCCGGGTATTCTCCTCGGCGATGATCACGGGGCTGTAATCTGCCGGAACTTCGGCTTCCTGGTCGGGTGCCGCGAGCACATAGGCGGCTGCCGCCTCGCTTTCGCCGCGCGATCCGGCAGGATGATGGTCCTTGAGGCGGCGTTTGTAGCGGCGGAGCCGCTTTTCGACGCGCTCGGCGGCGCGGTCGAAGCTCTGGTGCGGGTCCTGTGCCCGCGCCTCGGCGGCAATCTCGACGCCGGAATCGAGATGCAGGACGCAGTCGCTGCGAAAGCCGGAGCCTTCCCGCTCGACCGTGACGTGGCCGCTATAGCCGCCGTCGAAATATTTCGAGACGGCCTCGGCGATGCGCGTCTCGGCGTGGCTGCGCAGGGACTCGCCGACGTCCATGTTCTTTCCGGAAATCCGCAGCGCCATGGAAGCAGTCGAAACCCGGTTCCGTCTTCGTCTTCTGTTGTGGCGTGCGCGGCGACCCCCCTCAGGGGCCCGTCCCGGACGACGTGTGACCGTCCGGAGCCGGACGGCCGGAGAGGCCAGAGCCCTTCTCCCCGCCCGGTGGGCGCCCTTCTATTGGCGGGCGCCGGACAAGTCAACCAAGCCGGCCGGTGCCCGCCAGGCCAACGAAATCTGAGATAGGGACCGACTTGCCGGCGGCAAGGTTCAGCCGCCGGCCAGTTTCTCGCGGCGGCGCTGGACCGAGGACGGAATACGCATCGCCTCGCGGTATTTGGCGACGGTGCGCCTTGCGATGTCGATGCCGGAACCCCGCAGGACCTTGACGATCGTATCGTCGGAGAGGACGTCGTCGGGGGCCTCGTCGTCGATAAGGCGGCGGATCCGGTAGCGCACGGCTTCGGCAGAATGGGCCTCGCCGCCGCCCGCCGCGGCGATCGAGGCGGTGAAGAAATACTTCATCTCGAAGATGCCGCGCGGTGTCGCCATGTACTTGTTGGAAGTGACCCGCGACACGGTGGACTCGTGCATGCCGATCGCCTCGGCGACGGTCTTGAGGTTAAGCGGGCGGAGGTGCTGGACGCCTTCCGCGAGGAACCCGTCCTGCTGGCGCACGATCTCGGTCGCGACCTTGAGAATCGTCTTGGCGCGCTGGTCGAGACTCTTCACCAGCCAGTTGGCGGTCTGCAGGCAATCGGCGATGTAGGCCTTGTCGGTGTCGGTCTTCCGGCTGCGCGCAACCTTGGCGTAGTAGCTCTGGTTGATGAGGACGCGGGGCAAAGTCGACGAATTGAGTTCGACGATCCAGCTGCCATCCAGCGCCGGCCGCACGGTCACGTCGGGGACGACCGGCTGGATGATGCCGTTGCCGTAGGCGTTGCCGGGCTTGGGATCGAGCGCCCGGATTTCCGCGATCATGTCGGCGAGATCGGCGGCGTCGACGCCGCATATCCGCGTCAATGCGGCCATGTCGCGGCGGGCGAGCAGGTCGAGATGGGCGAGAAGCGCCTGCATCGCCGGATCGAGGCGGTTGCGCTCGCGCAACTGGATGGCAAGGCACTCGGCGAGATTGCGGGCGCCCACCCCGGGCGGATCAAAGGCCTGGATGAGGGCGAGAGTCGCTTCGACCTCAGCCGGCGGGGCGCCGAGCCGCTCGGCGATCTCGGCGACTTCGCCGCGGAAATAGCCGGTCTCGTCGATCTCGGTGATGATCTGCTGGCCGATCAGCCGGGCAGAGGGGTCGGCGGTTGCGAGCCCGAGCTGCTCGACGAGGCGGTCGGCGAGCGAGCGCTCCTCGGCGACAAACGCTTCGAGATTGTAGTCGTCTCCGGTTGCCGGAGACTGCCGCGCCGGCGGCGTCCAGGCGTCGACGGTCGGGCCGTCCGCGCGCGGGTTGGCCGGTTCCGGCGGGTCCGCGGCCGCCGCGCCCGGGGCGGCGACGCCGGCGCTCTCCCGGTCTCCGCCGGCGAACGCGGCCTCCTGCCAGTCATCGGTCTCCAGCGCGTCGCGGGCCGCGGTGTCGTCCGGGCGTTCGGCGGCGCCGTCGGAATCGCCGCTTTCCTCGGCTTCTGCCCGTTCGAGGAGCGGATTGCGCTCGAGTTCCGCCTCGACATAGGCGACCAGGTCGAGATTAGACAGCTGCAGCAGCTTGATGGCCTGCATCAGCTGCGGCGTCATCACCAGCGATTGGCTTTGCCGGAGTTCGAGCTTGTGGGATAGCGCCATGGTCGCCGGAAATACGCGGAGCCGGAACTGGTCCAAGTTTTGCTTGTCCAGCTGCCTTGGTAGCCGAACCGGCTGGCCGGTTAAAGGCTAAACTGCTCCCCAAGGTAAAGGCGGCGGACCTCCGGGCTGCGCACGATCTCGTCCGGCCGGCCTTCGAACAGCACCTCGCCCGAATGGATGATGTACGCCCGATCGATGAGGCCGAGCGTCTCGCGGACATTGTGGTCGGTGATGAGAACGCCGATGCCGAGGCTGGTGAGGTGGCGGACGAGCGCCTGGATATCGCCGACCGCGATCGGGTCGACGCCGGTGAACGGCTCGTCGAGGAGCATGAAGGCGGGGCGGCTGGCGAGCGCCCGGGCGATCTCGCAGCGGCGGCGCTCGCCGCCCGACAGCGACATGGCGGGCGCCTTCCGCAGGTGGTCGATGTGGAACTCTTCGAGGAGGGCGTCGAGCTGGTCTTCGCGATTGCGCCTGTCCGGCTCGACCACTTCGAGCACGGCGCGGATGTTGGCCTCGACGCTGAGGCCGCGGAAGATCGAGGCTTCCTGCGGCAGGTAGCCGATGCCGAGCCGGGCGCGGCGGTACATCGGCATGCCGGTGACGTCGTGGCCGTCCAGTTCGATCGTGCCGGCATCGGCGCGGATGAGCCCGGTGATCATGTAGAAGATCGTGGTCTTGCCGGCGCCGTTCGGCCCGAGCAGGCCGACCGCTTCGCCGCGCGCCACCGCCAGGCTCGCCTTGTGGACGACGACGCGGCCGCGATAGGCCTTGCCGAGTCCGTGCGCCACCAGCCAGCCGCGCCCCCCCGCTTCGGGGATCAGCCGCGACGGCGGCTTTTCCTCGTCGTAATAGGCACCGTTGCCGTTGCTGGCCCGGCCGCGCGGTTTCCGCCCGAACACGCTATCCGCCGCGCTCCCTCCAATGACCCTGGCGCGGAGATAGGCTCTCCGCCTGCCGCTGTCGAGCCTTCAGGGCGAGGCCGGTCCCGACCCGTCGGGAGTCGCCGCTTTCATCGTCTCCGGGGTGATGACGCCCTGGATGCGCTTGCCTGGCGCCTGTTCGAGGCGGGCCCGGCCGGTGCGCAGGTCGACCACCAGCTTCTCGCCGGTCATCACGCTGGTGCCCTGGCTCAGCACCACGTTGCCGGTGAGCGTGATCACCTGCGAGGCCATGTCGACCACCGCCTTCTGGCCGGTGACCGTCTGCGGTCCCGAGGAGACGAAGACCTTGCCGAGCGCCTCGATCCTGGTGAACGCGCCGGTCTTGGAGGCCTTGGCGTCGAGGCTCGAATAGAGCTTGATCGAGCCGGCTTTCAGCGTGGTCGCGCCGCGCGTGACCGTGACGCCGCCGGAAAAGACGGAAACGCGCTGCTTGCCCTCCTCGAAGACGTCGAGCGCCGCCGCATCGACATTGACCGGGTCCTTGGAATCGGCCTGGAAGCCCGCGAACAGATCGCTAGCGCCGGCCGCGGCGGCAGGGACTGCCGGCACGATCAGCCAGGCGAGGAGCGGGACGACCTGAAGCAGGCGGCGGGCGAGGCTCATTGCGTGTCCGGCTGAGGTTCCTCGGGAAGCGGTTCCGGCGGCGCCGGCAGGCCGGCGGCGGGGGCGGATCCGGGCGGCGCGAAGGCGTCGGGCGGCGGCACGAAGCTCACCGAGACGCCGCCTGAAAACTTCACCCGCTTGCCGCGGTCGGCAATGTCGATCGAATTGGCCCTGAGCGACCCGGCATCGGAGCGGATTTCGATCGGGTTGGCCGATGACAGGGTGCCCTTGCCGATGTCGACATGGGCGTCGCGGAGCGTCCCGCTATAGCCGTCGCTGGTGGAGATCGTGATGCCGTTCTGGAGCACCAGAAGGTTCGTGTCGGCGTTGAAGACGCCCTGCTTGGCGTTGAGAGTGGCGGTGCTGGTCCCGTCCAGTCCGAAACGGGCGTCGATGTCATCGAGCGTCACGATCTTCGGGTTCTTCAGATCCTGCGTCGCCCTGGCGGCCTTAACCTCATAGGCGCGCCTGGTCCCTTCGAAGCCGGATATATGCGGCGCGTTCATCACCAGCGACTTGTCGGCGATATTGATGCCGGCAAGCGACACGGCGTCGCCGCCGCTCTCGAAGCGCATGGCGAGGAAGAAGCCGACGATCGCGACGGCCGCGACCGCCGGCAGGGCGAACTTCAGCCACTGGACGCGCCGGCTGTGCCGGTGCGCGCGGCCGTAGTCATCGCCGCCGCGCGGACGCGTCGGATCGAAGCGGATGCGGCGGGGCGCCGGCGCTTCGGTAAGGTCGGTCATTCTGCCAGTCTACAGCGAATCGCCGGGTGAAGCTTTATCCCTTGTCCGCCAACAAGATGGCGGGGTGAGGGCCGGGTTAAACCGGCGCTCAGTGGGCGAATATGTCTTCCTCGGCCCAGCCGGCGAGGTCGAGCCGCGCCCGCGTCGGCAGGAAGTGGAAACATTCGAGCGCCAGGCCCGAGCGGCTTTCGCGGACGAGCCGCTCCTCCAGCTTCGCCTTCAGCGCGTGGAGGTGGATGACGTCCGCCGCGGCATAGGCAAGCTGCGCTTCGCTGAGGCTCGCCGCCGCCCAGTCGGAGCTTTGCTGCTGCTTCGACAATTCGATGTCGAGGAGGTCCTTGACCAGGTCCTTGAGGCCGTGGCGATCGGTATAGGTGCGTACCAGCCGCGAGGCGATCTTGGTGCAGAAGAGCGGTTCCGCCATCACGCCGAAGGTGGCGAAGAGGACGGCGATGTCGAAGCGGGCGTAGTGGAAGACCTTGGTCACGCCCGCATCGGCAAGAAGCGCGGCGAGGTTCGGCGCGCTGGTCTGCCCGGCCGCCACCTGGACGATATCAACCGTGCCGTCGCCGGGCGACAACTGGACGAGGCAGAGCCGGTCGCGCCAGGGATTGAGGCCCTGAGTCTCGGTGTCGATGGCGACGCTGTCGCGGTAGCGGGAGAGGTCGGGGAGGTCGCCGCGGTGGAAACGGATGGTCATCGCGCGCGAGTGGTAGCCGAAAGGCCGGATTCGTTCAAATCGGCCATGGTGCCCAGGAAAGGACTCGAACCTTCACGCCTCGCGGCACACGGACCTGAACCGTGCGCGTCTACCAATTCCGCCACCTGGGCACGGGCGCGATGCTTAGGGGGGCGCCGGAACCTTGTCAACGCGCTCTCCGGTGCGGTCCGGATGCCCGGAAGGAGCGGCAGCGAGCCGCATGTCGTGAGACGCGGCGGCGGTGTGTCTGGACGCGCTTGATGCCAGACGATAAGGAAACCGGTGCTTCGCGCGGGCGCCTCGCCCGCGTTTGAACCGGAGACGCCGATGGCGATCGAAGTGGCGGAACGCGGGCTGGTCACGGTCTTTGGCGGGTCCGGGTTTATCGGCCGGCATGTCGTCCGCGCGCTCCTGAAACGCGGCTGGCGCGTGCGCGCCGCGGTTCGCCGGCCCGACCTCGCCGGGCATCTGCAGCCGCTAGGACTGGTCGGCTGGGTGCAGCCGGTCCAGGCCAATCTCCGCTACCGCTGGTCGGTCGACCGCGCCGTGACCGGGGCCGATGCCGTGGTCAACCTCGTCGGCATCCTCGCCGAAAAGGGGATGCAGCGCTTCGATGCGGTGCATGCCTTCGGCGCGCGTGCCGTCGCCGAAGCGACGCGGAATGCCGGGATCGGCACGCTCGTCCACCAGTCGGCGCTAGGCGCCGATCCGGAATCAGATTCGGTCTATTTCCGGACCAAGGCGGCGGGCGAGGATGCGGTCCGCGAGACGATGCCCTCGGCGGTGATCACGCGGCCGTCGATCGCCTTCGGGCCGGAGGACAGGTTCTTCAACCGCTTCGCGGCCATGGCGCGCCTCTTCCCGGCGCTGCCGCTGATCGGCGGGACGACCCGTTTCCAGCCGATCTTCGTCGGTGACCTCGCCCGCGCCATCGCCGACGCTGTCGAAGGCAAGGCGATGCCGGGGACGACCTACGAGCTCGGCGGACCGGAAGTGAAGACCTTCAAGGAATGCCTCGAACTGATGCTCGACGTGGTCGAGCGGAAGCGGCTCCTCGTCCCGGTGCCGTTCCCGGTCGCTCGTATCATGGGGGCGGTGCTCGGCCACCTGCCGGGCAGGCTGCTCACCGCCGACCAGGTGCGCCAGCTTCAGGTCGACAACGTCGTCTCAGAGGCGGCCGAGCGCGAGGGCCGGACGCTCGCCCGCTTCGAGAGCGACCCGACCAGCCTCGCCGCGATCCTCCCCACCTACCTGCAGCGCTTCCGCGCCAAGGGCCAGTTCGAGCGGCAGCGCCTGGCGTAGGGCGACCGGCTTCTTCTCCACGGCGGCGTCGCCGGTGAAGAAGAGGACGGCGAGGCCGATCACGCCGACCGCGATCCGCCACCAGCCGAACGGCGCCAGGCCGTAGCGGCTGACAAAGGCGAGGAAGCTCCTCACGACGATAAGGGCGGAGACGAACGCGGATACGAAGCCGACCGCGATGACGACCGCGGCGGCGCCGTTGATCGCCGCCCAGTTCTCGTAGAGGTCGAAGACGAAGGCGCCGAGCATCGTCGGCATGGCGAGGAAGAACGAGAACTCCGCCGCCGAGCGCTTGTCGGCGCCCAGGAGCATGCCGCCGACGATGGTCGCGCCCGAGCGCGAGACGCCGGGGATGAGCGCCAGGCACTGGAAGAGGCCGATGCCGAGCGACAGGCGAAGCGGATAGCGCATGATGTCGAAGACGGCCGGCGGCAGCGGCAGCCGGTCGATGAAGAGAAGGACGATGCCGCCGAGGATGAGCATCACGCAGATGAGCCAGGTCGCCGCGAAGAGCACGCCGGTGATGAAGTTGTGAAAGAGGGCGCCGAGGATCGCGGCGGGCAGGAAGGCGATGATGACGCCGAGCGCAAACCGGCGCGTCGCCGGGTCGCGCGGCAGGTCGCGGAGGAGCGTGACGATGCGGCCGGAATAGACCGAGAGCAGCGCCAGGATCGCGCCGAACTGGATCAGCACCTCGAAGGCCTTGCCGGCGTTCTCGAAGCCGAGCAGCCTGCCGGCGAGGAGGAGATGGGCGGTTGACGAGACCGGAATGAACTCGGTCACCCCTTCCACGATGCCGAGGAAGAGGGCATCGATCAGCGTTCCAAAATCCATGGGAATCCCTGCGGCGGCGTGGCCCGAATCGCGTCTTGTTCCTGCCGCAAGCGGGTTCTATACCGCAAGTCCCGCCCGGCCCAGATTCGCCGCTCCCTGCGGCGCGAATGACGAGTTCACGACATCAATCGCTGATGCCAGTCCTCCACCATCATCCGCTTTCCCCCGGTTCGCGTTACGTCCGTCTGATACTGGCCGAGTATGGCGAAGAAACGGTCTTCGTCGAGGAAGAGCCGTGGGCGCGCCGCGAGGAACTGCTGAACCTCAATCCGGCGGGCACTCTGCCGGTCTTCATCGATGAGCCGGAAGGCGTGATCGTCGGCGGGGCGGTGATCGGCGAGTACCTGGCCGAGACGCGCGGCGTGCGCGCCGGCGAACCGGCGCTGATGCCGGCTTCCACGATCGAGCGCGCCGAGGTCCGGCGGCTGGTCGCCTGGTTCCTGCAGAAGCTCGACGACGAGGTGACCGGCTACCTGGTTACCGAGAAGGTCTTCAAGCGCCGCGCCCCGGCTTCGAACGGCGGCGGGCCGCCGGATGCCGCGGCGATCCGCGCCGGGCGCGCGAACATTCGCTCGCATTTGCGCTATATCGGATACTTGGCCGGCAGGCGCGACTGGCTGGCGGGGCGCGAAATGACGCTCGCCGACCTCGCCGCAGCCGCCGAGCTGTCATGCATCGACTATCTCGGCGAGGTGCCGTGGGAAGAGGACGCAACGGCGAAGCACTGGTACGCGCGGGTGAAGTCGCGGCCGAGCTTCCGGGCGCTGCTCGCCGATTCGGTGCGCGGCGCTCCGCCGCCGACGCACTACGCCGACCTCGACTTCTGACGCCGGAAGCGGCGAAGGCGCGACTCCTTGCCGATGCCCGCGCCGAAGGCTTCGACGTCGTGCGCGTCGCCCGCGCCAACGCGATTCCCGAGGCGGGCGACCGGCTCCGGCAATTCCTCGCGCTCGGCCGCCACGGCACGATGGGCTGGCTCGCCGACGCGGCGGAACGCCGCGCCGCGCCGAACGCGATGTGGCCAGAGGCGCGAAGCGTCGTCATGCTCGGTTTCAACTATGGTCCGGCGGGCGACCCGCTCGCGGTGCTCGCCCTGAAAGATCGCGGCGCCATCGCGTCCTACGCGCGGAACCGCGACTATCACGGCGTGCTGAAGGGCAGGCTGAAGGGAATCGCTTCCCGGCTCGAAGCGAAGACGGGCGCCCGGGTGAAGGTCTTCGTCGACACGGCGCCGCTCATGGAGAAGCCGCTCGCCGCGGCGGCCGGGATCGGCTGGCAGGGCAAGCACACCAACCTCGTCAGCCGCGATTTCGGGTCGTGGCTCTTCCTCGGCGCGATCCTCACCGACCTCGAACTGCCGGCCGATGAGGCCGAGACGGATCATTGCGGCGCCTGCACCGCCTGCCTCGACATCTGCCCGACCAGGGCGATGCCGGCTCCCTACCAGCTCGATGCGCGCCGGTGCATTTCGTACCTGACGATCGAGCACGCCGGGCCGATCCCGGTCGAATTCCGCGCGGCGATGGGCAATCGCATCTACGGCTGCGACGACTGCCTCGCGGTCTGCCCGTGGAACAAGTTCGCCAAGGCGACGCGCGAGGCAAAGCTCGCGGCGCGCGACGATCTGGCCGCGCCGCCGCTCGCGGAACTGGCGGCGCTCGACGAGGCTGGCTTCCGGGCGAAGTTCAGAGGCTCGCCGGTGAAGCGGATCGGGCGCGACCGCTTCGTGCGGAACGTGCTCCTCGCGATCGGCAATTCCGGTCGCCCGCAGCTTGCCGCAGCCGCTGAGAGCCTGCTCGCCGACCCGTCGCCCACCGTCCGCGGTGCGGCCGTATGGGCGCTGTCGCGCCTCGACCCGGCGTCTTTCGCGAAACGACGGGGAGCGGTGAAGGACAGCGATCCATCGGTGCAGGAAGAGTGGGCGCGGACAGTTCCGGAGCCCGTGTCGGCATGAGGTCGCTGCTCCCCGAGCGTCGCGGCATCCCGCCGGCGTCCGCCGGCTGGGCCCTGGCGATCGGGGCGCTCGCCGTGGGCGCCTTCGCGATCGGCGCGATTGCAGTTGGGCAGATGGCGGTCGGCAGGCTTGCGATCGGGCGCTTCGCCCTGCGCGAGGCCCGGATCGGACGCCTGGTTGTGGACGAGATCGAGGTCGGCCGCATGCGCAAGCGCGGCAGGCGAAAGGGGAAGAAATGAGCGAGCCGCGCTTCTTTCCATCGGCCGCGGCGTGGCGTGCCTGGCTGGAGGAAAACCACGCCCGGGAAGATGCGCTGCTCGTCGGCTTCCACAAGGTGGAAACCGGCAGGGGCGGGCTGACCTATCGCGAGGCGGTCGATGGCGCGCTCATCTATGGCTGGATCGACGCGGTCCGCCGCGGCGGCGCCGAGCACTGGACCATCCGCTTCACCAAGCGGCGGCCGCGGAGCATCTGGAGCGCGATCAATATCAAGCGCGTCGAGGAATTGAAGGCAGCCGGCGAGATGAAGCCCGCCGGTCTCGCGGCCTTCGAGGAGCGCGATCCGGCGCGGCAGAAGAAATATTCCTACGAGAACCGCGACGTCGCTTTTTCCGCCGAGTACGAGAAGAAGTTCCGGGCGAACCGCAAGGCATGGGACTGGTTCCAGGCGCGCCCGCCTTCCTATCGGCGTCCGGCAACGTGGTGGGTGATGAGCGCGGTGAAGCCCGAGACGCGCGACAGGCGTCTGGCAACGCTCATCGCCGACTCGGCTGCCGGCCGGAAGATCAAGCTGCTGACGCCGCCGAAGGCGCCGAAGAAGGAAAAGGGCAATGGCTGATGCTGCGCGGCTGCTGGTCTTCGGGCTCGGCTACAGCGCTCGCGCCATTGTCGCCGCGCTGCGGCCGCGATTGGCCGCGGTCGCCGGTACCGTCCGCAGTGCCGACAAGGCCGCGCGGCTGACCGAAGCGGGGACCGATGCGTTCGTGTTCGATGGCGGTGCGCCGTCCGGGGAAGCGCGCCGCGCCTTGCAGACCGCGACGGATGTTCTCGTTTCCATCCCGCCGGGCGAGGGCGAGGACCCGGTGCTGAAGCATCACCGCGCCGATCTTGCCGCGGCGCCGGAGCTGCGGCGGATCAGCTATCTCTCGACCGTCGGCGTTTACGGCGACTACGGCGGCGCCTGGGTGGACGAGCGCACCATTCCGCATCCCGCGCACCAGCGCGCGATCGCGCGGCGCAGGGCAGAGAAGGACTGGCTGGCACTGGCGGCGGAGAAGAAGATTGCGTGCGGCCTGTTCCGCATCGCCGGCATCTACGGGCCGGGCCGGAACCCGCTGGTCAATCTCATCGAAGGCAAGGCACACCGGGTCGATCGGCCCGGACAGGTGTTCAACCGCATCCATGTCGAGGACATCGCGTCGGCGGTGGCGGCGTGGTTCGCCAGGCCGTCGACCGGCATCTTCAATCTCGCGGACGACGAGCCGGCCGACCCGGCAGAGGTGGTCGCCTACGCGGCGAGCCTCCTCGGAGTCGCGCCGCCGCCCCTGGTGCCGATCGAGGACGCCGACCTCTCGCCGATGGCGCGCTCGTTCTACGACGGCAACCGGCGCGTCATGAACCGGCGGATCAAGGAGGAGCTGGGCGTGGCGCTGCGCTACCCGACCTACCGCGACGGGCTGTCGGCGATGTGGCGGGACGGGACCTGGCGGGGCGAGGCGAAAGGTTGAATGGACCCATGGCGGTCAAGCGGATGGACAACGTCGGAATCGTCGTCGAGGACCTTGGCGCGACGATCGATTTCTTTCGCGAACTCGGCCTTGAGCTGGAAGGCCGCGCCACGATCGAAGGAGAGTGGGCGGGACGTGTAACGGGATTGGGCGACCAGCACGTCGAGATCGCCATGATGCGCACGCCCGACGGGCACAGCCGGCTCGAACTATCCCGTTTCCTCACCCCGCCGGTCGTCGCGGATCACCGCAACGCGCCCGTCAATGCTCTGGGCTATCTCCGCGTCATGTTTACCGTGGACGACATCGACGAGACGTTGGACAGGCTCCGGAAGCTCGGCGCAGCCCTCGTGGGCGAAGTGGTCGATTATCAAGACACTTATCGACTCTGCTACATCCGCGGGCCCGAGGGGCTTCTCATCGGGCTGGCCCAAGAGCTCGGCTGAGACCGAAGTCATCGCCCTGTAAGGGCAGGGGCGCTTATCGATCGGTCGGAGCGCCCTTTTCCAATCCTGTCTCCACGCGCAGACCGTCAATCGCGGCGAACAGGCGGTCGAGGTCTTCCGGCCGCGACAGGCGATGGTCGCCGTCCTTGACGAGCGTCAGCACGACGTCGTCGGAGGCGAGGCGCTCGGCGAGTTTGGTCGCGTGCGACCAGGGCACCGACTCGTCGAGCTGGCCCTGGAGGATGTGAACCGGGCAGCCGACCTCGATCGGCCGGTCGCCGAATAGATGCTTCCGGCCGTCTTCGATCAGCTTCAGGGTGATCGTGTTCTCGCCCTGGGGCGCGTCGGGCGCGCCGAGCAGGCGGCCGCTCGCCTGGATTTCCTTCCGCACCTTCCTCGTCATCCGCTGCCACATGAGCTCTTCGGTCATGTCGGTCGCGGGCGCGATCAGCACCATCCCGGCGATTCGGCTGTTGCCAGCGGCGTGGAGTTTCGCTGCCAGGAGGAGCGCGATCCAGCCGCCCATCGAGGAGCCGACGACGATCTGCGGGCCGCCGGTGAGCTTCTCGAAGGCAAAGGTCGCCTCCTCCAGCCAGTCGCTGATCGTCCCGTCGGCGAAATTCCCGGCCGAAAGGCCGTGTCCGGAATAGTCGAACCGGGCATAGGCGAGGCCGTTCCGCTCGGCGTAGACATCGAGCGCACCAGCCTTGTGGCCGTCCATGTTACTGCCGAAGCCGGACAGCCAGAAAAGGCCGGGACTGCCGCCCCTGCGGACACGGCAGGCGAGCCGGCGCGGAGGTTCGCCGACCTCGAAAAACGAGGGAAGGGAGGGAGCAATCGGTTCTGGCACTTTTGACACAGCGTAACCAAATGGCAGGAGAGGGGAACTGCCGGCCTGCCTCGCGGTTGACTTAGGTCGGCCTTTGGCCGATTTCTTCCTTATCAGCGTTCGCCGCGGTCCGCGGCGTCCGCTTTCGCATCAACGATAGAGGAGCATGCCGCCATTCGCAGACCATTCAAGGCCGCGCCGCCCACCAAGGACGGGCCGCGCATCAACGAGGAAATCGCCGTCAGTCAAGTTCAACTGATCGACAACGAGGGTCAAAACCACGGGGCAACCCCGATCCTCCGCGCTCTCGAAATGGCCCGCGAAGCCGGGCTCGACCTGGTCGAAATCGCGCCGAATTCGGTGCCGCCGGTCGCCAAGATCCTCGATTACGGGCGCTTCAAGTACCAGAGCCAGAAAAAGCAGGCCGAGGCCCGCAAGAAGCAGAAGACCGTCGAGATCAAAGAGATCAAGATGCGTCCGAACATCGATGTCCACGACTACGAGGTGAAGATGCGCTCGGTTCGCCGCTTCTTTGAGGAGGGCGACAAGGTGAAGGTGACGCTCCGCTTCCGCGGCCGCGAGATGGCCCACCAGGAACTGGGCGTGAAGCTTCTCGACCGCGTGAAAGAGGAGACCGGCCCGATCGCCAAGGTCGAATCCGAGCCGCGCCTCGAAGGCCGGCAGATGACGATGGTCCTGGCGCCGCGATGAACGCGGCGATGGAAAAGCTGCACGGGTTGAGGACTATCGGACGCGGGCTCCTGACTGGCGCGGCCCTTTTCGTTTCGGCCGCGCCCGCCATGGCAAGCATCTGGGTCTATGGCGGCGGCGCCGATCCGGCATCCGGGGAGATGAACTCCTACGCCGGGACGATTGTCGAAGGGACCCTTGCGAACTCGTCGCTTTCGGTCAGGTGCGAGGGCGACAGCCTGTTCGTCGTTGCCAAGAAGGGGCTGGCGTTCCACTTCGATCCGACCATCGACGTCGAGTTCGGCATCGACGGTGAGGCCAGCCCTGCGCGGCCGTGGATATGGCTGGTCGAGGACAGCCTGGCGGTGCTCGATGGCGAAGCGGCCAGCAACCTGGCCCGCGCCATCATGGCCGCTGAGGACAAGCTCGTCGTCAAGATCGGCGGCGACGCGCTCACCTTCGAGGTCGAGGACGTCAAGGCCAACGTGACAAAGGTTCTCGCCGACTGCGGCTTGAAGTAGCGAGAGTTCCCAGGTCTTCTACCTGCTATGCTGCTTCGTCGGCGGGTGAGTGCCAAAGCGGCGCAAGGAACCCAACCGGAGAGCAATTCTTCGCCGAAAGCGGCGCAAGACTTCGAGTTGAGACCCCGCCGCGGCACTGTCGCCCCCTTGTTTCGCGGCGGACCGGCCGCTATAACGCCGCCCTTCCGCGCCGACCGGCTAGTTCAGGGGTCGCTCCGACCCGCTGACGGGCATGCCGTGGCGGCGCTAACCGCCCATCCGAAAGGACGCGAAATGCCCAAGATGAAGACCAAGAGCGGCGCCAAGAAGCGCTTCAAGGTCACCGGCACCGGCAAGGTGCTCTATCAGCAGCGCGGGAAGCGCCACGGCATGATCAAACGGACCAAGAAGCAGATCCGCAACCACCGCGGCACTGCGGTCCTGTTCAAGTCGGACGGCGACAACATCAAGAAGTACTTCCTGCCGAACGCCTGATCCGACCTCAGAAGGAACGCCGTCATGGCCCGAGTGAAACGGGGCGTTACGTCCCACGCCAAGCACAAGAAGACGCTGAAGCGCGCCAAAGGCTTCTACGGCCGGCGCAAGAACACGATCCGCGCTGCCAAGGCCGCGGTCGACCGGTCGGCGCAATACGCCTTCCGCGACCGCAAGAACCGGAAGCGCAGTTTCCGTGCCCTGTGGATCCAGCGCATCAACGCCGCCGTCCGCCTGCACGGACTGACCTACGGCCGATTTATCGACGGCCTCGGCAAGGCCGGGGTCGAAGTCGATCGGAAGGTTCTCTCCGACCTCGCGGTCAGCGAGCCGTCGGCCTTCCAGGCGCTGGTCGAGAAGGCCAAGAGCGCCGTCGCCGCCTGATCGGTTTCGTCTCTGCCTGCCGGGGTCGTGAAGCTGGTGCTTCTGCGGCGCCGCTTGCCTGTGCCGCGGTTTCTGTCACAACCCACGCCGGACAGAACTGATGGACGAAAAGATCAAACCCGACCTCGATACGCTCGAGCGCGATCTCGGCCAGCGGATTGCCGCGGCCGAAAGCGAGGCCGACCTTGAAGCCGCGCGTGTCGCCGCGCTCGGCAGGAAGGGCGTCGTCTCCGACCTCCTGAAGGGGCTGGGCGCCATGTCGCCGGTCGAGCGCCAGACGATGGGCCCGGCGCTGAACGGCCTCAAGGACCGGGTCGGCGAGGCAATCGCCGCACGCCGCGCAGTCCTCAAGGAACGCGAGCTGGCACGGCGGCTGGAGGCGGAGCGGGTCGACATAACCCTCCCGGTCCCCGCCTCGGCGCTGGAGACGGGGCGTATCCATCCGGTCAGCCAGGTGATCGACGAGATCACCGCGATCTTCGCCGACCTCGGCTTCGCGGTTGCCGAAGGGCCGGACATCGAGACCGACCACTACAATTTCACCGCCCTCAACTTTCCGCCCGGCCATCCGGCGCGCGAGATGCACGACACGTTCTTTTTCAATCCGCGACCCGACGGCGAGCGGATGCTCTTACGCACCCATACGTCGCCGGTCCAGATCCGGACCATGGAAAGCGAGAAGCCGCCGATCCGCGTGATCATTCCGGGCCGCACCTACCGGATGGACTCGGACCAAACGCACACGCCGATGTTCCACCAGGTCGAAGGCCTCGTCATCGACGAGACGAGCCACCTCGGCCACCTCAAATGGACGCTGTCGGAGTTCTGCCGGACCTTCTTCGAGGTGCCCAAGGTCGAGATGCGCTTCCGGCCGACCTTCTTCCCGTTCACCGAGCCGTCGCTCGAAGTCGACATCCGTTGCCGCCGCATTGGCAATGAAATCCGCTTTGGCGAGGGCGACGACTGGCTGGAAATCCTCGGCTGCGGGATGGTGCATCCGAACGTCATCCGCAACGGCGGGCTCGATCCCGACCGCTACCGGGGCTTCGCCTGGGGCATGGGGATCGACCGCATCGCAATGCTGAAATACGGCATGCCGGACCTCCGCGCCTTCTTCGACGCGGACGTGCGCTGGCTCAACCATTACGGCTTCCGCCCCCTCGACCTGCCGACGCTCTTCGGAGGGCTGAGCTCGTGAAACCCGGGTATTCGCGACCTGTTCCCTCCCCCCTTGCGGGGGAGGGCTAGGGAGAGGGGTCGATGCCCCACGAACCGATCTCTACGTTTCGTCATGCCGCAGCGCGGCGCCTGCGACGCGAACAGACGAGCTGCGAGCGCATGCTCTGGCAGGCGCTTCGCGGAAACCGGTTCGAGGATATGCACTTTCGGCGGCAGACGCCGATGGGTGCGTACATCGTCGATTTTGTTTCCCATGCCGCGAAGCTGGTCGTCGAACTGGACGGTGAACAGCACGGGCTGCCGCATGACCAGATGAACGACCGTGTTCGTGATGCCTGGTTGGCGAGGCGTGGATATCGCGTCTTGCGGTTCTGGAATTCCGAAGTGAAGCAGCACATCGAGGGGGTACTGGCGGCAATACGTGACGCAGCCTCAACCGCACCCCTCTCCCCCACCCTCCCCCGCAAGGGGGGAGGGAGCGCGGCGCGCACTTTGCCCGCGGCACAGGACGACTTCCCATGAAATTCACCCTTGCCTGGCTGAAAGAGCACCTCGACACCCACGCCGATGTCGCGGCGATCGAGGTTGCCCTGACCATGGCCGGGCTCGAAGTGGAATCGGTCGAGGACGCGGCGAAGGCGTTTGCGGCGTTCAGGATCGCCCGCGTCGTGTCGGCGGAGAAGCACCCGAACGCGGATCGCCTGCGCGTCTGCGTCGTCGATACCGGCAGCGGGACGAACGTGCAGGTGGTCTGCGGCGCGCCGAACGCGCGGCCCGGAATGATCGGCGTGTTCGCGCCGCCGGGCACGCATATACCGGGCACCGGCGTCGACCTCGCGAAGGGGGTCATCCGTGGCGTCGAGTCGAACGGGATGCTCCTCTCGGAGCGCGAACTCGGCCTGTCGGATAACCACGAGGGCATCATCGACCTGCCCGCGAATGCGCCGGTGGGGCAGCCGTACGCCGCCTATGCGGGGCTCGACGATCCGGTCTTCGACGTGGCGGTGACCCCGAACCGTCCCGATGCTCTCGGCATCGCCGGGATCGCGCGCGACCTTGCCGCTGTCGGCCTCGGCACGCTGATCGACAAGCCGGTCGCCGCGGTGAAGGGCAACGGGCCGTGCCCGGTCGACGTGAAGCTCGATTTCGGCATCACGGTTCCGCTCTGCCCGGCCTTCGCCATGCGGCTGGTGCGCGGCGTGAAGAACGGGCCGTCGCCGGAATGGCTGCAGAAGCGGCTCCGCGCGATCGGCCTCCGTCCGATCAATGCGCTGGTCGATGTCACCAATTTTCTCACCTACGATCGCAACCGGCCGCTCCACGTCTTCGACGCAGGCAAGGTGAAGGGCGACCTCGTCGTCCGCCGGGCGCTCGCAGGGGAGAGCTTCACGGCGCTGGACGGCAAGACCTACGCACTCGACGAGACGATGTGCGTCATTGCCGACGACGACGGCGTCGAGTCGCTCGCCGGCATCATGGGCGGTGCGGCGACCGGGTCGTCCGAGACGACGACCGACGTGCTCGTCGAGTCGGCGCTGTGGGACCCGATCAATATCGCGCAGACAGGGAGGAAGCTCGGCATTCAGTCCGACGCGCGCCACCGCTTCGAGCGCGGCGTCGATCCCGCCTTCACCGTTCCCGGGCTCGATCTTGCGACGGCGATGATCGTCGAACTGTGCGGCGGCGAACCGACCGAGACCGTCATCGCCGGTGAGATCCCGGTCGAGCGGCGCGTCATCGATTTCCCGGTGAGCGAAGTGCGCCGCCTCGGCGGCATCGACCCGGCGACCGCCGACGTCGTCGCGGTTCTGGAGAAGCTCGGCTTCGCCTGCAAGGCCGACAAGGCGCATGGCCGCATCGCGGTCACGGTTCCGACCTGGCGGCCGGACGTGTCGATGAAGGCCGATCTGGTCGAGGAGGTCGTCCGCATTCTCGGCGTCGACAAGGTGCCGGAAGAGCCGCTGCCGCGAGCGCCCGGCGCGGTGAAGCCGGTGCTGACCCTCATCCAGACGCGCACGCGCCGGGCCAAGCGCGCGCTTGCCGCGCGCGGCATGGTCGAGGCGGTGACCTGGTCGTTCATCAGCGGACCGGTGGCGGAGACCTTCGGCGGCGGTTCGGCGGCGCTGAAGCTCGCCAACCCCATCGCCTCCGACATGTCGGATATGCGGCCGAGCCTGCTCCCCGGCCTTGTCGCCGCGGCCGAACGGAACGCGGCGCGCGGCTATGCCGACCTGGCGCTCTTCGAGGTCGGCCAAGTCTATCGCGGCGACCGGCCACAGGACCAGGTGATCGCAGCGAGCGGCGTGCGGCGCGGCACCGCCGGCGTCAATGGCAGCGGCCGGCACTGGGCGGCGAAGGCCGGGCCGGTCTCGGTCTATGACGCGAAGGCCGACGCGCTGGCGCTCCTCGATACGCTCGGCATTTCGCCGGACAAGGTGCAGGTCGCGCCGGACGCGCCGGCCTGGTTCCATCCTGGCCGCTCGGGCCTGATCCGGCAGGGGCCGAAGACCATCATCGGCACGTTCGGCGAACTGCACCCGGCGGTGCTGGCCAAGCTCGACGCTTCCGGACCGCTGGCGGCGTTCGAGGTGATCCTCGACGCGCTGCCGGCGCCGAAGGCCCGGCCGACCAGGACCAAGCCGGCGCTCGTCCTTTCCGGCCTGCAGCCGGTGCGGCGCGACTTCGCTTTCGTCCTCGACCGTGAGATCGAGGCGGCCAAGGTCGTGCGCGCGGCGGAGGGCGCCGACCGGAAGCTGATCGCCGGCGTTTCGGTCTTCGACCTGTTCGAAAGCGACGCGCTCGGAGAGGGCAAGAAATCGCTCGCTATCGAAGTGACCCTGCAGCCGACCGAGCGCACGCTCACCGAGGCCGAGATCGACGCGGTCGGCAAGAAGATCGTCGCCGAGGTGGCGAAAGCGACCGGCGGCACGCTCCGCGCCTGATGGTCCGGACGGCCGGCGGGTGGCGCTACCTCGTCCACGGCCACGCCATCGTCTCTGCGGACGACCGCATCGCCGGGCCGGACGGGCGGGTGCCGCCGTCGCTCAGGAACGATGCCGACTGGACGCGCTTCCAGGCCGCTCTCGACAGGGCGGCGGTGACGGTGCTCGGCCGCTACGGGCACGAGGCCAATCCGAACCGCGCCGGGCGCAACCGGCTGGTCCTTTCCTCCTCGGCCCGCGCCGTCGAGCGGCGCGACGATGCATGGTGGTGGAACCCGGCGGGCGCGAGCCCTGAAGCCGCGCTGGCAGCGGCGGCGCCCGGCGGCGGCATCGTCGCCGTGGTCGGCGGGCGTCAGGTCTTCGACCTGTTCCTCGAGCTTGGCTACGACGAGTTTCACCTGGCGCGGATCGCGGGTGTTCACGTTCCGGACGGGGTCGCGATCTTCAGCGAGGTCGTTACGGGGCACAATGCCGACGCGGTGCTGGTGGGTCACGGAATGCGGGCCGGCAGCGCCGAGGTGCTGGATACGGCGGCGGGCGTGACTTTGAAGGTTTGGCAGCACACCGGCGCCAAGGTCTGAAGCGAAGTCGCGCAGCAGCTCCTCCGCGCGTCCGCCTCGAGGGATGTCGTGACGGTGCGTCACGTCAAGGACGGGCAGCCTCAGATCTTCTGGTAATCGAGTTCAAGGAAGGCGACGACTTCCTTCTGCCAGCGGTCGCGGACGAACGCGACGTGGTCGGGATGCTTGTCGTAGGCGTCGTACGCGGCCTGGTTGGCGAACTCCATCGAGAAGCCGAACTTGTAGTCATTCTTGATGCTGACCTGACGCAGCACCTCGAATTTCCGAACGCCGGGAATGGCGGAGAGAATGCGTTTGCCGTCGGCGAGGAACGCCGTCTCGGCCGGCATGTCGGGGTCGTATTTCAGGCGGAAGGCTACGGTGTGGCGGATCATCTCGGTTCGTTTCCGTCCCTAGTGGGCTGCGTCCCAATTGTTGCCGGCATGGGCATCGACCTGCAACGGCACGCGCAGCCGTACCACCGGCTCTGCCGCACCCGCCATGACCTTGGTCACTACCGGCATGGTCGCCTCGACCTCGTCATCGGGCGCCTCGAAGATCAGTTCGTCGTGCACCTGGAGGAGCATCCGCGCCGAGAGCTTGGCCTCGGCAAGCGCGTCCTCCATCCGGATCATGGCGCGGCGGATGATGTCGGCGGCCGAGCCCTGCAAGGGCGCGTTGATCGAGGCGCGGTCGACAAAGGCGCGCTCGGCCGGCGACTTGGCATTGACCTGCGGGAAGTGGACCTTGCGGCCGAAGAGCGTCGTCACGTAGCCGTGCAGGCGCACGCGCGTCCGCATCGTCTCCATGTAATCGCGGATGCCGGGGAAGCGCTCGAAGTAGCGCTTGATGTAGGCGCCGGCGTCCTCGCGCGGGATGCCGAGCTGGTTGGCGAGGCCGAAGGCGGAGATGCCGTAGATGATGCCGAAGTTGATCGCCTTGGCGCGCCGGCGGACATCGGCCGGCATGCCGGCGACCGGCACGTTGAACATCTCGCTCGCGGTCATCGCGTGGATGTCCTGCCCTTCCGAGAAGGCCTGCCGGAGCGCCGGGATATCCGCCATGTGGGCGAGCAGGCGCAGCTCGATCTGGCTGTAATCGGCGGAGATCAGCTTGTGGCCGGGCTCGGCGATGAAGGCGGTGCGGATGCGCCGGCCTTCCTCGGTGCGGACCGGAATGTTCTGCAGGTTCGGGTCGTAGGAGGAGAGGCGTCCGGTGGTGGTGGAAGCAAGCGCGTAGGACGTGTGGACGCGGCCGGTCGAGGGGCGGATGAATTCGGGGAGCAGGTCAGTGTAGGTCGATTTCAGCTTCGATAATTGTCGCCAGTCGAGAATGCGGGCGGCCAGCTGGTTGCCGGCGGCGGCGAGTTCCTCGAGCACATCGGCGCTGGTCGACCAGGCGCCGGTGCGCGTCTTCGACCCGCCCGGCAGCGCGAACTTGCCGAAGAGGATGTCACCGAGCTGCTTCGGCGAGCCGATGTTGAACTCTTCGCCGGCGAGCGCATAAATCTCGGCCTCGTAGCCCGCGAGCTTTTGCGCGAATTCGCCCGACATGCGCGACAGAATCTGGCGGTCGACGCGCACTCCGCGCTCTTCCATCCGCGCCAGCACCTCGATCATCGGCCGCTCCAGCGTCTCGTAGACGGTGGTGACGCTCTCGGCGACGAGGCGCGGGCGAAGCGCAAGGGCAATGCGGAACGTCAGGTCTGCTTCCTCGGCGACGAAGGCGGTCGCCGTCTCCGGCGGCAACTGGGCGAAGCCGATCGCGTTCTTGCCGGAGCCGAGCGCGTCCTTGCGGACGGCGGGCGTGTGCGCCAGCACGCGCTCGGAAAGCTCGCCGAGGCCGCTGCCGCCCTTGCCGGCGTCGAGGGCATAGGAGGCGAGCATCGGGTCGTCGGCGGGGCCTAGCCGGATGCCCTCGCGCTGAAGGAGAATCCAGAGCGCCTTGGCGTCGTGGACGACCTTGACGATCGCCGGGTCTTCGAGAAGCGGCTTGAGTTTGGCGAACGCCGACCGCGCGTCGATCTGGCCGGCAACGAGGCCGCCGCCAAGAAGGTCGGCATTTCCGGCGCGGTGCGCGAGCGGGATGTAGGCGGCCCGGCCCGGCGCGGTGGCAAGGCCGATGCCGCAGATCGCCCCGTCGCCGGTCGCGGCGGCAAGCGCGAGCTTGCCGGCGGCGTAGGCGGCGGCGATCCATTCGTCGAGGCGGGCGGCATCCCGAATCGTCTCATAGGCGGAGTTGTCGATCGGGACGGCGGTCGCCGCGGCGGCGCCGAAGGCGACGCGGGCGGCGGGCGAGTCGGCGCCAGCAGCGGGCGCCGCCGGCGCGGGCGCGGCAGGCGCGTCCTCTTTCTTCGGCGAGGGCGCGAGGCGGGTTTCCTGCGTTGCGGTGTGGAGCTTCGCCGAGCGGAGAGTCGGGTCGGCCTCGACGTTGTTGGCATCGACGCCGGTCGCTTCCGCGACCCGCTTGGTGAGCGTCGTCAGCTCCATTGCCTTCAGGAACGACAAAAGCGCCTTCGGATCCGGCTCCTCGAGGCGGAGCGAGGCGAGCGGGATGTCGATCTCGACATTGCAGTCGAGCGTCACGAGGCGCTTCGAGAGGCGCGCCTGCTCGGCATAGGTGGTGAGGAGTTCCCGCCGCTTCGGCTGCTTGATCTCGCCGGCTTTGGCGAGGAGCGTGTCGAGGTCGCCATATTCGACGATGAGCTGCGACGCGGTCTTGACGCCGATGCCGGGCACGCCGGGGACATTGTCCGAGGTGTCGCCGACCAGCGCCTGGACGTCGATCACCTTCTCCGGCGGCACGCCGAAATAATCGATGACACCCTGGCGATCGATGCGGCGCTCGGGCCGGTAGCCGGGGCGGCCCTTCTGGCCGGACTCGAAGTCGTAGAACTGGACCTTGTCGGAAACGATCTGCATCAGATCCTTGTCGGACGAGATGATGAGCACGTCGGCGCCGGCGTTCCGCGCCTGCGTGGCGTAGGTGGCGATGATGTCGTCGGCCTCGAAGCCGGCCTTCTCGACCGGGGTCAGGCGGAACGCCTTCACGGCTTCCCGCATCAGCGGGAACTGCGGCTTCAGGTCATCCGGCGGCTCGCGACGCTGCGCCTTGTAGTCGGGGTAGATTTCCTTGCGGAAGGTCTGCTCGGCCTTGTCGAAGATGATCGCCAGGTGCGTCGGCTTCACGCCGACCGCGCCCTCGCGGATGAACTGGTAGAGCTTTGTCGCGAACAGGCGGAGCGCCCCGGTCGGCAGGCCGTCCGAGCGGTAGTTGTACTTGGCGTCCTGGTTGATCGCCTGGAAATAGGCGCGGAAGACGAAGGACGAGCCATCGACGAGGAAGACATGGTCGCCGGGACCGATCGGCGGCGGCGTGGCGGGGGCATTGGGCATCGCCGGATTATGGGGATGCGGAGGGGGGATGGCGAGGCCTGAAGCGCGCAATCGCAGCCATCATCCCACGCTGAAATCGACAGCCTGGTGGCGTCGGACGCCTATGCTTCGGCGAGCGAAGTCGTGCAGGCAGGATTGCGCGCGCTGAAGGAGCGCGACGCGGCAGTCGAACGCTGGCTGCGCGAGGACGTCGTGCCTGCCTGCGAGGCAGTGAAAGCCGACCCCTCCAAGGCCGTGCCAATCGACCCGCTTTGAGGCAATTCGGGGGTCGGGGGGCAGAAAGAAGAAGCGCACGTGAGGCCCGCAGGCGTAGATGGCCGGGACAAGCCCGGCCATGACGTATCGTGGGGCAGGCAAGTGCCCAACCTACCGCGGAGCGCCTCGGCCATGGTGACCTATTCACGTCATGGCCGGGCTTGTCCCGGCTATCCACGTCTTTCTCGCTGTTACCGCGACAAGAGCGCGGTCACCTGCCGTTACAGCCCCGCACACCCTTAACCGCCCCTAAACTCGCCCGATTTACCGTCCAACGAGCTGCCGCCGGCCAGACCGGCGGCGGTGCGTGCGGAGTATCTCGGCGTGGCAAGGAAGAAGCCGTCAGGCGAACGGGTCGAGCCGCGCGCCGATTCCGCCAAGGGCAAAGGCGGCGATGGTTTCCTCGGATTCGGATTGCGTGAGGCCGATCGCCCGGGAGGCGGGCCGCGCCCGAAGGCGGCGCGCTTGCGGCGGCGGTTCTTCGGCGGCGGCGCCCGCCGCAAGAAAAGGCAGGCGCGGGGCGACGGGCCGAAACGGGGCCTCTTCAGCCGCATCCTCCGGCGGACGGCCTACTGGTCGCTGGTGGTCGGGATCATCGGCTTTACCGGGCTCACCGCGGTCGTCGGGTACTACTGGGCGAAGCTGCCGCCGACCTCGGAATGGACGCTGCCGGCCCGCCCGGTAAACGTCCGCATCGTCGCTTCCGACGGCACGCTCATCACCAATCGGGGCGACACGGCCGGCGCGACCTTATCGCTGGACGAGATGCCGCCGTATCTGCCGGAGGCGGTGATCGCCATCGAGGATCGGCGCTTCTACTATCATTTCGGCATTGATCCGATCGGGCTCGTCCGCGCCGCGATCGCCAATTTCCGGGCCGGCGGCGTGGTGCAGGGCGGCTCGACGCTCACCCAGCAGCTTGCCAAGAACCTGTTTCTCACGCCGGACCGCTCCTTCGAGCGGAAGATCCAGGAGGCGATCCTCGCCGTCTGGCTCGAGGCAAGCCTGACGAAAAAGCAGATCCTCGAGCTCTACCTCAACCGGGTCTATCTCGGCGCCGGCGCTTACGGGGTCGACGCCGCCGCGCGGCGCTATTTCGGCAAGTCGGCGCGAAACGTCACGCTCGCCGAGGCGGCGACCATCGCCGGCCTTCTCAAGGCGCCGACGCATTATTCGCCGATCCTCGACCCCGAGGCGGCGGAGAGCCGCGCGCAGGTCGTGCTCGCCGCCATGCGTGAGCAGGGCTACATCAGCGACCGCGAGGCGAGCCTTGCCATGTCGCTGCCGATCAAGCCGGTCCGCGACGTCGCCGGCGGCAGCGGCCGCTACGTCGCCGACTGGGTGATGGACCAGCTGCCGTCCTTCGTCGGCGCTTTCGATGAGGACATCGTCGTCGACACCACCATCGACCTGAAGCTGCAGGGCCTCGCGCAGCAGGCGCTGGCGTCCACGCTCAACGACGAAGGCGGCAAGTATGGTGTGAGCGAAGGCGCGTTCGTGGCGATGGACCCGACCGGCGCGGTGAAGGCGCTGGTCGGCGGGCGCGACTACAACCTCAGCCCGTTCAACCGCGCCATCAACGGCTACCGCCAGCCCGGCTCGGCCTTCAAGCCGTTCGTGTATCTGACCGCGCTCGAACACGGCCTGATGCCGGAAACCGTGCGGATCGACCAGCCGGTCACCATCAAGGGCTGGAGTCCGGAGAACTTCTCGCGGAAATATCTCGGGCCGGTGACGCTGCAGACGGCGCTGGCGCTGTCGCTGAACACCGTCTCGGCGCAGCTCACCGAGGAGGTCGGACCGGCCGCCGTTGCCGCCACCGCGCACCGCCTCGGCATCAACTCGCCGCTCACCGCAACGCCCTCGATCGCGCTCGGCACCTCGGAGGTGAACCTTCTCGAACTCACCGGCGCCTTCGCGCCGTTTGCCAATGGCGGCACCGGCGTCATCCCGCACGTCGTCAAGCGGATCACGACCGCCGGCGGCAAGGTGCTCTACGAGCGGAACGGCGACGGGCCGGGCGTGGTGGTCGATCCGGTCTATGTCGGCATGATGAACTCGATGCTCCGCCAGACGCTCGACACCGGCACCGGCAAGTCGGCGGCGATCGCCGGCTGGCCGGCAGCGGGCAAGACCGGCACGTCGCAGGATTTCCGCGACGCCTGGTTCGTCGGCTACACGGCGGACCTGGTTGCCGGCGTCTGGTTCGGCAACGACAACGGAACGCCGACCAGAAAGGCCTCGGGGAGCAACCTCCCCGCGATGGCATGGCACCGGTTCATGGCGCCGGCGCTGGATGGGCTGGCGGTCGCGGATCTGCCGGGCAACTACCGCTTCCGCGATCCCGGCAACGTACCCGGACCGGCGGTGGCGTCGGCCGATCCGATCGGCAACGTGGTGTCGCTGTCCGACGACCCGGACTGGCAGTTCTCCGACCAGCAGACCGCGGCAGGACCGGTCCCGCCCGCCGAGGTCGGCGAAACGCCGGGTACGCCGCCCAAGCGCAAGGGCTTCTTCCGGCGGCTCTTCGGCGGGTAAAGAGGGGCTATTCGGTCTCGCGGTCGAGCGCGATCCGAACGTCCGGCTTGCCGGGCTCGTGGATCACCATGGCGGCGGTCCCGTCTTCCTTGCCAGGCGTAACCACGGCATCGCCGCCGGTCCAGGCGAGCTTGAGGGTCTGCTCATCAGGAGAGACCGTCGAAGCGAGGCCGGCGACATAGTCGTCGCGCCAGCTGAGCCCGACCGCCTCGTCGCCGACCATGATCAACTGGACGCCTGCGCCGCCGTTCTCGTAGCCGCCGACCCAGGTGCCGGTCCAGAACTCGCCGGCAGATGCATGGCCGGCAAGGAGGATGACGGCAGCGAGGATGGCCGCGCGCCCGATCACGCCGCGGCCACGGCGACGCGCGCCTTCGACGTGTCGGGCAGGAACCAGGTGATCAGGCCGATTGCCGGCAGGAAGGCGCAGACCTTGAAGACGAACTCGACGCTGGTCGCGTCGGCAAGCACGCCGAGGACCGCGGCGCCGAGGCCGCCGATGCCGAAGGCGAGGCCGAAGAAGAGACCGGAAATCATGCCGATCCGGGTCGGCACCAGTTCGTGGGCGAAGACCACGATGGCCGAGAAGGCCGACGAGATGACGAGGCCGATGATCACCGTGAGGACGCCGGTGAAGAAGATGTCGGCATAGGGGAGCGCGACGGTGAAGGGCAGCACGCCGAGGATCGAAACCCAGATGACGGCTTTCCGCCCGACGCGATCGCCGATCGGCCCGCCGACCAGCGTGCCGATCGCGGAAGCGACCAGGAAGAGGAACAGGTGTAGCTGCGCCGACTGGACCGAAACGTGGAACTTCTCGATCAGGTAGAAGGTGTAGTAGCTGCCGAGGCCGGCCAGATAGAAGTGCTTGGAGAAGACCAGCGCCGCGAGGATGAAGATCGCGGTGACGACCTTCTTCCGGCTCAAGCCGGCGAAGCGGTGGACGACCGGCTTCGGCGGTCGTCTGGCGATCCGCGCCCGCTCCGCCTTGTACCAGGCCGAAACGCGCCAGAGGATCAGCATGGCGGTGAGCGCGAGCAGCGAGAACCAGCCGATGCTCGACTGCCCGCGCGGCACGACGATGAAGGCGGCGAGCAGCGGCCCGATGGCGAACCCGACATTGCCGCCGACCTGGAAGAAGGACTGGGCGAAGCCGTGCCGGCCGCCCGAGGCCATCCGCGCGATGCGCGACGATTCGGGGTGGAACACCGCCGAACCGCAGCCGATCAGCGCCGCCGACAGGAGAAGCAGCGGATAGGTGTCCGCGACCGAGAGAAGGATGAGGCCGCTGAAGGTGAACGCCATGCCGGCCGGCAGCGAATAGGGCTGCGGGTAGCGGTCGGTCACCTGCCCGACGATCGGCTGTAGGAGCGATGCCGTGATCTGGAAGACGAAGGTGAGCAGCCCGACCTGGGCGAAGCTCAGCGCGAAGGTGCTCTTGAGAACCGGGTAGAGCGCCGGGAGCAGCGACTGCATCGTATCGTTGAGGCAGTGGCAGACGCTGGTTGCGGCGAGGATGGCGAAGACGGTCGTCTCCGGCCGCTCGGCGTACGTGGCTTCGGCTTTCAGGGGGGCGTTCATGCGGAGCACGGCGAGAAAAGGGGGCCGGACGGACGGCCATTTTGTTGACTAGCACGTAGGCCGGGACCTCGCCTCTGTCAAAATATGCGGGGCATGAGGCGCGCGGCCGCATGGGCGACGGCGTCCTTGTCAGACAGGCGCGGGCGCGTCATATTTCGATTCCCATCAACGTAACGGAAGGAGGTGATCCAGTGTCTCATTGTCTCACGCCGCGCACGGCGGGTACCTATGCCTGGATCGTTGTCACGTGCGGAGTAAACGCCTCCTGACGAGGGTTCGGGCGCAGGCCATTCCGGCTTGCGCGGACTGACAATGGAAAGGCCGCCCTCGGGGCGGCCTTTCTTGTTTCCGCCGGTCGGGCAGGGGGGCGAGACCGGGCCCCGGCGGGAGCGGGGGGACCGTTCAGCCGCGGGGACCGGTCGATCCGTACCGATGCGGAAGGCCCGACGGGTCGGTCACCGTATCGCGGTCGAGATAGACCGGACCGACCGGGACCTTGCCGTGTCCGCCCGGAATATCGAGGACATAGGTCGGCTGGCAGAGCCCGGAATAGTTACGGCGGAGTTCGTGCATGACCGCTTGTCCCTGCCCGATCGACGTCCGGAACCGGCCTGTGCCCGGCGCAAGGTCGCCATGATGGAGGTAGTAGGGCTTCACGCGGTTCTCGACGAAGGCGCGCATGAGTCCGCCAAGGATCGCCGGATCGTCGTTGATGCCGGCGAGCAGCACGGTCTGGCTGACCAGCGGAATGCCGGCATTGGCGAGACGGGCAATCGCGGCGCGGGCGCTCGGGGTCAGCTCGCGTTCGTGATTGGCGTGGATGGCGACCCAGGTGGTCGCGCCCGGCGCCTTGAGCGCGCCGATGAGGTCATCGCTGATCCTCTCCGGCGCGACCACCGGGACGCGGGTATGGAAGCGGACGATCTTCACGTGCGAGATCGAGGCGAGGCGCGCCATCAGCGAGGCGATGCGGCGCGGCGAGGCGACGAGCGGATCGCCGCCGCTGACGATGACCTCCCAGATCTCGCGGTGCGCTCCGATGTAGGCCAGCGCCGCGGCAAGGTCGGATTCGGAAAGGACGCCGGCACCCTCCTGGCCGACCGCTTCGCGGCGGAAGCAGAAGCGGCAATAGACGGCGCAAAGGCCGGTGAACTTGAGGAGCACACGGTCGGGATAGCGGTGGACGAGGCCGGGGGTGACCTCGTGGACGCCGTCGCCGATCGGGTCGGCAAGTTCCTCGGGACGCGTTTCCAGCTCGGCGGCATGCGGCACGAACTGGCGCGCGATCGGATCGGCGGGATCAGCCGGGTCAATCAGCTCGGCCATGTCGGGCGTGATCGCGACAGCATAGCGGGCGGCTACGGCTTCGAGCGCCGGGAGCGTCTCCGGCCGGGCGAGGCCGGTGGCGGCGAGCTCGGCGGGGGAGCGAAGGGTCCGCGCCTTCCGCGCCCTCTGCGCCCACCGTCGTCCGCCCTTTGTCGTCCTCCGACCCCTCTTCGTCATCCTCCGCGAAAGCGCAGGATCGATCGGCGCGAGGGAACTTGCCCCGTCGCGCACTTCTTCGACCGATCCTCCGGCCAAGCCGGAGGATGACGTCTGTGAAAGAGCGAAACGCTCCGACTCGTTGAGGCGTTCATCCATGATCTTCTCCGCCGGCCATGGCCGGCGTCCATTGCACGAAATCGATCGAGGGCGCTCCGGTGGCGAGCATCACCAGCCGGTCGAGCCCGAGCGCGACGCCGCTGGCTTCGGGCATTTCGGCGAGGGCGGCAAGGAAATCCTCGTCGATCGGGTAGCGTTCGCCGTAGATGCGCTGCTTCTCTTCCATGTCGGCAACAAAGCGCCGGCGCTGTTCGGCGGCGTCGGTGAGCTCGCCGAAGCCGTTGGCGAGTTCCACGCCGCAGGCATAGGCCTCGAAGCGTTCGGCAACGGCGGGGTCGTCCGGCTTCCGCCGCGCCAACGCCGCTTCGCTCGCCGGGTACTCATGGAGCAGCGTCACCCGTCCGATGCCTAGCTTCGGCTCGACCTTCTCGGACAGGACCCGGCTGAAGATGTCGGACCAGGTGTCGTCGGTGGCGACTCTGAGCCCGGTGGCGGCGGCCGCAGCTGCGAAGCGGTCGCGGTCGGGGTTGGCGGCGATGTCGATGCCGGCATGGCGCCGGAATGCTTCGGCGACGGTGAGACGTTCGGGCGGTGCAGCGGCGTCGGCCGTGAGCCGGTTGAACCGGAGCTGGACGGTGCCGGCAGCGGCCGCCGCCGCCGCAACAATCCTGACCGTATCCTCCATCACCGCGCCGTAGCCCTCACCCGCCCGGTACCATTCGAGCATGGTGAACTCCGGCGCATGCAGTCGCCCGGCCTCGCGGTTGCGGAATACCCGCGCGAAGGCGGCGATCTTCGTCTCGCCCGCCGCGAGCAGCTTCTTCATGGCGAATTCGGGCGAGGTGTGGAGATAGGCGGCGCGCCGCGACCCGTCCGGCCCCACCGCTTCGGTCCGGAATGCGTGAAGGTGGGTTTCGTTGCCGGGGGAGGTCGCGAGCGCCGCCGGCTCGACTTCGAGGAAACCCTCCGCCTCGAACCAGCGCCGGAGGGCGGCCACGATCCGTCCCCGCGCCAGCAGGAACGGCCGTCGGTCGGCATGGCGGTTCCGGTCCCAGAACGGCGACGGAGAAGGTTCGGAATGCAACGAAATCCCTAGCAGTTGGCGGAAGAATCGCTATGGTCCGCGCCGATCAGCGTGCCGCCATGCGCGGCGCCAGCCAGATAGCCGAGGTTTCCCGTCCGTGAAAGTCATCGCGAGCCAGCTCCGCAAGGGCAACGTCGTCGAGATCGACGGCCAGCTTTTCGTCGTCCTCTCCGCCGAGAACTTCCATCCCGGCAAGGGCACGCCGACCACCCAGGTCGACATGCGCCGCATCTCCGACGGCGTGAAGACGCAGCAGCGCTACAAGACCACCGAACAGGTCGAGCGCGCCTTCGTCGAGGACCACGACTACAACTATCTCTATGAAGACGCGAACGGCTTCACCTTCATGAACGGCGAGACTTTCGACCAGGTGACGGTGCCGAAGGATATCGTCGGCGACATGGCGCCGTACCTTCAGGAGAACATGACGGTGAAGCTCTCGCTCCACGAGGGCAACCCGATCGCGATCGAACTGCCGCAGCGGGTGACGCTGGAAGTGGTCGAGACCGAGCCGACGATGAAGGGCCAGACGGCGTCCTCGTCCTACAAGCCGGCGGTGCTCTCGAACGGCGTCCGCACGCTGGTGCCGGGCCACATCGTGCCGGGCACGCGGATCGTGGTGATGACCGCCGACGGCTCCTACGCCGAGCGCGCGAAGGATTAAGCTACGTCTTCTCGGCAAGGAACCGTTTTCGCCTTCCTGGGGTGCGAACGCGAAGCGTGAGCCTCAAGGGACGCATTTCCGTCTCGCTCAGTGAATTGGTGCGTGCTTCGAGGCTCGACTGCTGATGCAGTCGAGCACCGCAGCATGGCGGGGTTGGCAAGTAAGGCCTTCCCGTCCGATCAGCCGGCCATCGCCGGCCGGGCATTTTGCCGGAGCCACGCCCGCAGCATCTCGGAATTCATCGCACCGGCCTGCTGGGCGATGGGCTTGCCGCCCTTGAAAACCATCAGCGTCGGGATGCCGCGGATGCCGTAGCGGCTGGCGAGCCCGGGCTCGGCCTCGGTATCGACCTTCAGGAAGCGCAGGGACGGTTCGAACTCGGCCGCCGCCTTCTCATAGACCGGAGCCATGGCGCGGCACGGCCCGCACCAGGCCGCCCAGAAATCGACCACCACCGGGACTTCATCACGCTGAACGTGCTTGTCGAAGCTCGCCGTGCTGACCGGCGTCGGATGGCCGGTGAAGAGCGCCTTGTGGCATTTGCCACACCTGGCCTCGGCCGCCGGTCGTGCCGACGGCACGCGGTTCACGCTGTCGCAGTGCGGGCAAACGATGTGGATGGCGTCGTCGCTCATGAACGGTTCCGTTTGATATCGCCTGCCACAGATAGGATCGGCAAGCTCACCCCGCCAGCGCCGGGTATTACCTTCATCGCCATCCTGAGACGCTCGACTCGCTTGCCAACCGAGCTCGGAGGACGCGCTTCAGATCGGCGCGGTATTATGGCGCAAACGCCACGAACCGACCGGGCCTAAGGGTTCCGGTCCGATGACCTAAGGCCGCCCCGTGGCGCGCTACCTTTGGTGGCTATCGCGGTGTAGGTTCAGCCTATGGCTGAGCCGGAATCACTCGCGCGAGGCTTCTTTAAGGAAGGCTTGGTCGCCCTTCTGTTTGAGGGTGCCAAGTGGCTCATTGGCGTTGGCTCACCGCTCGTGGTCGGCGCTGTGACTGCCGGAACGGGCTACTACCAGGGCCTGCCGATAGCGTATGTCATCACAGCAACGACGATTGCCTTGGCGATGACCGCTACGGCCCTTCTTCGTTTCGATGATTGGCGCGCTCGGCGAACCGCCGCCAATAAGGTCGTGTTCCTTCAGGCGCTGATGGCGTTCGAATACGAGCGCGATCCAGAGACAGGAAGTGTCATTGGCACTACGTTTGGACAGTTCATTTTTGTCCTGCCCAACAGCGCCAGCTTTCCCATTTCTATAGTCGTCGATGAGTTAGACAATTCCATCGACGGTCGAGTAAATACGGACAGCAAGACGATCAGAAACAGGACCATCGAGCCCGGAGCGGCCCTCACCTACCGGCCTGATCGAATTGATCTAGCTCACAGGCCACCAAAAGAGACCATCGAAGGTCGTCTCAAGTTCAAGATGCGATACGGTAGATTTGGCAAGGAGAAGTACCAAATCTCGAAGCACGTCGCCGTCACTGCGAAATTCAATAGGCAAACCGGTACGTATGAGCAGTTGCTCTACGACGTGCCGGAGTAGGCCGCTAAATATCGCCCAACTTCACTCCGTCGAGTTCAAGGGCGGCAACGGATGCGAGTAGGAACGTTGCCGGAAACGTTCCTCGCTTCAGCTTGTTGGTAATCGAGGCTTCCGTCTCCTTCAGCCCGTGACGTTTCAGCCTCTTCGCCCGCTCGGCATATGTCACCTCTGCCTTGCGTAGCTCCGCCTTCAGGAACGCGCTGGCGCGCTCCGCCCATTCTTCCTCAGTCTTAGCCAGTCCCATGCTGCCGGTTCTCCGATCGAATATTGCTTCTGGCGTTTGCGCCATAATACCGGATCGGCGGGCATTTCCTTGGCGTGCTTCGAGGCTTGGCCTTGGGCCCTGGACCCCCCGATCGCTCCTCGGACCCCTCAGGCGGTAATCCGGTCGATTTCGGCCATCTCCGCCGGGGTCAGGTTCCAGCCCGTCGCCCGGACGTTCGCCTCGACCTGATCGGGCCTGGTGGCGCCGGCGATGATCGAGACGACGCGCGGCCGGCGCGCCAGCCACGAGAAGGCAAGCTCGAGCATGGTGCGCCCACGCTTTTCGACGAACACCCGGAGGTTCTCGATCTTGTCGACGTTGTGCGGGGCGAGATAGTGCGTGTAGCCGCCCTTGGTGATGCGCGCGCCTTCCGGCATCGGCTGACCCCGTTTGTACTTGCCGGTCAGCGCCCCCGCCGCCAGAGGAAAATAGGGGACGAGGTCGAGGCCGTTGGCGTCGAGCGTCGGGTGAAGCTCGCGCTCGATGTCGCGGGCAAGCAGGCTGTACTCGTCCTGCGAGGCGATGAAGCCCCTGACGCCAAGGCGCTTGGCGGCGGCGACCGCCTCCGTGACCTGCCCGGCCTTGAAATTGGAGGTCGCGGAATAGCGGATCTTGCCAGCCCGGATCAGCTCGTCGAGGGCGGTAAGCGTCTCCTCGATCGGCGTCTGCGGATCTGGCTCGTGCATGTAGTAGAGGTCGATCCAGTCGGTGCGCAGCCGTTTGAGACTCGCATCGGCGGCGCGCCTGATATAGGCGGCCGTGCCGCGCACCCCCGGCGCCGCCTCGCCCAGTTTCCCGAACTTGGTCGCAAGCACAATCTTCTTGCGGCGGCTCCCGAGGAGCTCGCCGATCAGCTCCTCCGACCTGCCGCCGCCGCCGTAGACATCGGCCGTGTCGAAATGGTTGATGCCGAGCTCGATTGC
>Ga0070741_10003929_pt1 | contig 35699 bp, 26 predicted proteins | sample Coa_R1_4_FD_66440 | JGI IMG/M metagenome (GOLD analysis project Ga0070741, IMG submission 66440) | Surface soil microbial communities from Centralia Pennsylvania, which are recovering from an underground coalmine fire - Coalmine... | ecosystem: Environmental > Terrestrial > Soil > Unclassified ... | reverse complement strand
CACGCTGAATCACTGGCAGGTGGTGCGTTTCGGGAACCCGTCGCAGGTGGTGCAGGAGTTGGATCGAGACCATCGCACCGCCATCCTGCCGCCGGGAGACTACCAAATTACGTCCGTGGGTCAGGGGACAATTAATTGGGTGACCTGGCCGCAGAAGGTTCAGGTGCAGGCGGGGCAGGGAGTGGCGGTTAAGCTGGATAGCGGCATTCGCCTGGTGGGGCCGGGTGCGGAACGGAATTACGATTTCCACGCGCTCGACATGAGCGGTCGAACCATCGAGGAATGGCAAGATAAGCCGGTGCAATTGCTGCCTCCCGGAAAATACACGATCGAAGCGCGGGCAGGCGGACAAGGATGGAAACGGATCGCACAGGGCATGGAGGTGCCGCCGGGCGGGTTAGCTCAGGTCAACGTGCCTCTGCAGTAGAAATCCATCAACACGGTGATGCGCGAAACGGAAGCGATCGACAAGGAGCTTTTGGTGCAGACCGCGCGAGCGACGCTGCGGTGGCGCGTGGTCGCTGTATTTGTTGCTGTGATTCTCATCTTGGCTATGGTGAGCCTTTACAGCAGCGGGGTGCGCAGAGCGTCTTATGGCCTCCTCGCCGCCGCTGCAGCGCTCGCGCTCATCGTGCAGTACAGCAGGGAGAGCGCGCTGGTCGGAAATCGCCTGCTCGCCGATGCCGTTGTTACCCATTGGCGCAGGCCGTTACGCAGCCGCTCGCGCGTAGTGAATATTACCCTCTCGCGACTCTCGGGGAACATCCCAGTGATGAAATACTCTTTCACTGCGTTCGATCAGAAGACCTACACAGGAGAGACCGGCTGGGGCGCTCGCGACCTGTCCATCGGCGCGCGCATTCTCATCGTTTACGACGCGAGCAATCCCGCCCGTAATCATCCGCTAAGAAGTTTCGCTTTCTATTCTTTCCCAGAAAGTGAGTAGCACTCGATGTGAACGAACCCAGCAAAATGACCGGCGAGGAAAGATGAGCGACAAACACGATTCCGGGCTACCTCCTGGCTCAGGGTTCAGACAAACACGCGAGGCCAACATGAATACAACGAAGTCCGTGAAACTTCTCCTGCTCGCCGCCCTCTGCGCAGGTATGGGACTTTCTGCAGAGTCGGCAGGATTGCCGGGAAGCCAATCAGGCGAGAACGCTACGAGGCAAGAGCGCTCCCCTCTAGCGGCCGACCGTGCCACGAGGGTCGAAGAGATCACGGTGTACAAGGTGTTCATGGCTTATTTCGCCGCTGGGAACGGCTCTGCCCACGTCGCGGATGTCACCTACCCCCTGCCTCTCGACAATGCGGATCGATGCCTGCACGGCATCAAGATCGAGAAAGGAGATGCTGCACGGGCCGGCGTTCACACGCTTCCGCAGGAAATCATTCCCGATGCACATAGATTCTGGCTCTTCGCGATCAGTTCGGCCTCTGAGCATCAGGAGCAGCTGTTTCGAGTCTCAGGTCTGCTGCGATTGTCGGAGATTGCGTTCGATTCACGCCACCAGTATGCAGTTCTGAACTACGACTTCCATTGCGGGGTTCTTTGCGGCCGGGGCGCCACGGTCGTTTTCCGGAAAGCAGGGCCAACGTGGAAGCGGCTTCGCTCCTGCGGGGAGTGGATCTCATGACAAACCCCGCCGCCACCACTTCGGAAGTGGCGCGACCGGAAGCTGGGCGAATGGGTTTCGCGGAGAAGACCGCAAGCAGGAGGGATGCAAACATGCTGAGCCAAATGTCAAAACGGAAATCCGGATTTAATATTTTGACTCTCATCCCGGCTGGTCCTGGCGGCGTTATCCATCGGAGGTCCGTCATAAATTCTCGATTCCTGCGGATCACCACCGTCTCCCTACTGACCATTTGGACATTCGCCATACCCCTGCCGTCGAATGCCCAGTTTCCTAGGTTGCCCAAGATCCCGAAAATTCCCGGCACGGACAAGATCGAATTTCCTGGCCTCGACCGCGTGCTCAGCGAACCACCGGCGATCACGACCAGCCTCGATAACGCGGTCACGGAACTGCCATTTCTCGACGATGCCCAGCCGCAGAACTTCATCCCTATGCAAGTTATGCCTCGGGGAAACTCCGGTGAATTCTTCTTAGCCCCTGGCGACTACAGCTTCGAAGCACAGAGCTATTGCTTGCATGCCGGGACTTACGCCCCCAGCAGCGGCGATGGCTATCTCTATGCGCCTCTGCTGGGGCCCCGCGAAAATATTATCCAGAACCTTCTGCAGCGCTCTTACACGAATGCACAAGTTCCCCAGCGCAACGTGCAGGTCCTCATCTGGGCGATCCTGGCGCGCACCAAGGTTGCGGAGATGCCCAACGAGATGAAGCAGACTGCGAACATTCTGCTTACCCCGGACGAGATCAACCAGTTGAACGGCGGAGCGCTCGGGTACATTCCCGACAATGTGCGCGAGCGCGCCTTCGCCAAGCTGCCCGACGATGCTCGCCGAGTTTACGAAGCCGAAAACCGCCTGCGACAGCTGATGGCCCAGCCCGGTGTCAGCTACGAACAACTAGAACGCGTCGCGGTGCTGACCGGCAACGCGCCAGTGGGTCGCGAGAGCCGTCAGGTCCCCCTTGGGCGCTGGTCGTACGACTCACGCGGATTTTTTGTCCGTTATTTTCCTGAAAACTATTCGCACACGCGAATCGAACTCTCCGTTCCGGCCAACTTCACCCTCACGCGCGACGCCCAGGGGCGCATCACGCTGATCGCTGACCGGCAGGGAAATAAGTTGCAGCTTGCCTACGACGACAGCCTCGCGTCGTCGCCGATGGAAGGCGACGCCGGCGTGCGCGCGGTGGCGCTCAGGTCCGTTAGCTTTGTTCAAGAGGGCGAAGCGTCGGCCCAGAAATTTGACGGCGCGCTCTGGACCTTTGTCGGTGTGCCGTCAGGACATGGCCACGGCGGTATCGGCGCGAAGACGTTCCCCGGTCTGGACGATCGCTACGTCGAAGCCAGCCGTCGCAAAGACGAGTTCGCGCAGGTTGTCGCGCGAGTGGGTGCGCGCAGTGGCGCCAAGCTCACGGCGGACGTGATGGATCTCGCTCACCTGCGAATGGCGCTAATGCAAATCATCCGCAGCGCGGCTGCAGTAACAGCTCCGGCAGAGGTCGAGGATTTTTCAACTCACGCGTGGGAATGGGCTTTTGCAAATGAATTTGGCGGCAGTGCTCCCGTCGCCTCGCTTGATGGAACTGCTGTTCCGTCCCAATCCGGCAAGCGCTCCGGCACGCCGCAAATGGCGCTAAAACAGGTCGGAGCCTTCTCAGCGGCCGCGCGGGAATTCGCTTTCGCAAATCAATTCGCCAGCAACGCTGCTGTTGCGTCCTCAGCTGCCGCTCCCGTTGCGCCCCTGCCCGCCCAACGCTCCGGCCCGCTGACCTTCAATCCTGGGGGAACAGTTGCAGTTCCTGGCGAGACCGGCCGCCAGCGTCTTGCGCAGTCCGGACGCTGTGTACCTCCGGACGTCAACCTCAGCAGCAGGGCCTCCAAGCTGCAAGAATCTGTCGCGGACGCTCTAAGCTCGCATGACCACCTCACTAACCCCGACGACGTCCAAGTAAACAACAGATATGCCGGCCATCCCCTTACCACGTTTGCGGTGCGCTTGAGCGCGGACAATCGCCCGCTGCCCACGCTCGCCTGCCTGAAGAATCAAATTGCCGAAGGCAACGTCCCGCCCGGCTCCATTGAAGGCGCGAACAAGGTGCTCTTGGGTTCGGTCCAACAGGCCAACAATCAGACGCGGGTGACCAGCCGGATCGTGGACGTCGAGAGCGGTGAGATCTTGGCAACCGGCAAAGGTGACGCGGCAGGGACGGATCAGAACGCCATCGACCAAGCGGCCGACAAATCGATCGCGAACCTTTTTTTGCAATAGAAAGTTAAATGCCTGCTGTTGGCGCTTGCGGGAAGGTTTCTTTTCTAAGTTGCGTGTTTCGTAAGCTCTAAAGCTCGGCATTTGGAGATGCAACATGAAGTTCACGATTTCATCAACCGCGCTGCTGGCCTGCACGATTGTGCTCTGTCATGTGCAGCCCGCCAGCGCCTTGAATCCGGCAAGAGCACCTGACAACCAGCCTCAGACGAATGGCCGAAGCGTCATAGGTGCTACCTGCCAGTCGCAGCCGAACGGATCGTGCCGCATCATGAATGTCGTTGCCGGCAGTCCGGCGGAGCATGCCGGGTTGCATGCCGGTGACGTGCTGCTTGGCTTGGAAAATCAAAAAAAGGGCGGCGTAACCGAGCAGATCGCCGCTTTGAAGCCGGGCACACGGACGAGGATCGAGTTTCAGCGCGGCGGCGAACCGAAGCAGGCTTCTATCGTCACGGCGGACGAGCTTGAGTTTTACACGCAGGCTTCGGCGCGCGGTGATCACGTTGCAGAAACCCTGCTGGGCGAGGACTATGCCTGGGGATATGACGGTATTCAGGAAAACACAGTTCTGGGAATCAATTTACTTCGTAACGCAGCCGAGAGCGGCCAAGCAGACGCGCAAGATGATTTAGGAACGATTTACTACAAAGGTCATGGTGTTGCCGCCGATCCACAGACAGCTGTGTCGTGGTATCGCAAGTCCGCCGAGCAGGGATTTGCAAAAGGCGAGCACGACCTTGCCGAAATGTACATGTATGCTGAGGGCTTCAAAGATCCGAAAGCTGCATTCGAGTGGTACAAGAAAGCCGCAGAACAGGGCGATGCGTTAAGCCAGTGGAGTCTCGGGCGGCTGTACGAGCAGGGGTTCGGGATTGCGAAGAACGATCAAACCGCAGCCTCCTGGTACGGCAAAGCCGCCGAAAGTGGACTGCCGCAGGCACAAGCGCATCTCGGTTCCATGTATTTCGACGGCATCGGCGTGCCGAAAGACAATTCGATGGCACTGAAGTGGTTTCAACAAGCCGCCGAGAACAATCAGTCTGAAGCCGAATTCGGTATGGGCGTGATGTATGCCTATGGCCGGGGCGTTCCGAAGAATGATGCGACGGCGCTAAGTTGGTACCGAAAGGCGGCGGCGCAAAATGATGCTGCGGCAGAGTATTTCATTGGCATGATGTACGAGACCGGCGCGGGCGTGGCTAAGGATTTAAACGCGGCCAGGGAGTGGTACAAGAAATCGGCTGCGCACGGCTATCCGGACGCCGCGGCCAAGCTTCAACAACTCCGCTGATCCCAATGATGAATGAAGACCAGCGAGCGAACGCTGCCTGCCCGTGCCTGGATGCGGAGACGCATTTTTGTGGTTTCGAGAAAAAGGCAATCGGCATCGACGAACAGTACGGAGAAGTGGCGGTGTGGACATGCAAGAACTGTGGCCGCAAATGGCTTCACTATTTCGTCGAGTATGAGTATCTGACTGGCGCAGGACGAATGTTCACCGGCATTATTTCGCCCGCAGTTCTGGCTGGAATCACTGCAGGAAACGCTGTGGACGCCTTTGAGGCGATGGACTGGTATTTCCGGGGCGGCAGCGCTTTCGGCGACACATTACTGCGAACGACAGGATCGCTTAAGCCGTGGCTGATCCCGTTCCCGGGAAGATAGCAGTCGAAAAGAGGTGTGCATGAGAAATGCAGGATGGATACTCAGTTTGCTGCTGCTCGCATTGCCTACGCGCGCTCTTTCTCAGGCGCAGTGGACTCTGTTTTCCGATTCCAAGGGCCAATTCAAAGTTCTGCTTCCTGGCAAACCAGCACAGACGAACGGCTCTCCCGCTACGTTTACGCTCGGAACCTCGTCGGGGATTTATGTCATCTCCTACACGGATGGGCACGAAGGCGCCGATTGGGCGCAGACGGTCAACAGCGAGCGTGACGTGACCGTACAGGGATTGAACGCAAAAATTCTAGGAGAGAATGAGACCTCGCTTGACGGCTATAGTGCCAAGGCAGTCAGGTTCGAGTGTAACCTGGCAGCGGGGCCTGTCACCGGGCCGGCGACCGGAGAAATGCGAATCTACTTCAACGGACACCGCTTCTATATGCTGATTGGGCTTGTGCCCAAGACAGCAAAGCCCGAAGCAATCGCGAAATTTTTGGATTCATTTCAGTTGCTGCCGGCCTCCAAACCTCATTGATATGCACGAACAGCAGATTGGAGTTGCAAGCATGGAGCCCGACGGCACCATCGTGCTGCAGTTGCGCGCGACGGATAGGGGTGGATTCTAGGTGATGCCCGTCTGATTTATCCGCGCACGCATCCAGAGTACGAGAAAATGGTGCATCATCTCGGCGGTCTTCGATCGGGGGAAACGAAACCGGTAAAGCCTTGGACCGAATCGGGCAAGTCTCCGTGAGGATTTGTGTATTTCGGCGCGACGTACGACTTTCAATGCGACCACCAAATCTCAGACATTCAGGCCGCCTGGAATGCTTTGGGACCGTACACTTGGAAAGCTTTTGACAATGACCAATGCGGCGTATACATCGTCACCCGTGAACCAAAGAAGAATCTCAGGATACGGGTACTCGGGGAACGGCCAAATTACTCGTTAGAGATGGACTGCGACGTTCCGACGGAGCAAATTGAAGCTGTGAGAGCAGCGTTGCTCTCAACTATGTTAGACCGCTTACTGCCGAGCGTTCGAGCGACTGCGGTTCGTGATACGAGCCGAGAAACGAGCTGACTCTTGAGGCTACATACAGATGTATGGCGTTCCAGCTGATTTGGACTTATCGCGATTCCAAGGCGCCGAATTGATCCAGATATGCCTTGGAGAATTTCAGATCCAGTTCCATTTTCATCGCAACGGAACGATTTCTGCTGAAGGAAAGCGGGAGCTGCGAAATGCGTCCGCAGATGTAAAAAATGATGGCCTCGAAGCAAAAGCACCGCATAGACACGGAAGCGCGATCTATCAGCTATGCGTCATAGAATCTTGTCTGTACCAGTTGGAATGGCGTTTGTAACAGCAAATGTTTTGCTTTCATGCGGTTTGGCGGAAGCGTGCGGGAGTCGAATTGAAAGGCGAATCCACAAGTCCCGTATTTCAGCGGCATTGCACCCACACGAACATTTCAATCGGTACAAAAGTCCGCTCAGCGCACCCAAACGCAATGTGGCTTAGTATCTTGTTCTAGTTCGAATGAAGTGTCCCGTGTCGCAATGCTCGCTCTTTCATCAGCGCGAAAAGGACCGGAACGAGAATAAGGACGTGAATCGTTGAAGTGATCATTCCTCCCACGATTGGCGCCGCGATAGGCTTCATAACGTCCGAGCCAATGCCTGTTTCCCATAAGATCGGGATCAAGCTGGCGAGAACCGCAAAAACAGTCATCAACTTCGGTCTAAGACGTTGAACGGCACCCTCGATTACTGCAGCCTCGATATCCTCGTGTCTGAGCGGGGTGCCTGTTGCCAATCGCCGGTTGAGCGCCTCGTGCAGATACACGACCATGACCACACCTGTCTCGACGGCGATTCCAAAAAGGGCGATGTAGCCAACCCAAACAGCCACGCTGAAATTGTATTTAAGGAGCCACTGAAGAAGCAGGCCGCCGGTCATGGCATAGAAAGTTGGGAAAATTAGAACCGTGGCCTCGGTGACTGAGTGAAAGACCAAATAAAGCAGCATGAAAATAACAAGAAAGACGAATGGAACAATGATTTTGAGCCGCTGCCTGGCCCGCAACTCAAATTGGTATTCACCGGACCACGAGTATGTGTATCCAGCGGGCAGTCGTATCTTTTGCTGCAAAAGATTCGATGCTTGTTGGACGAATCCACCGTAGTCGGCCGTGTTCAGATCAACGTAAACGTAGCCGGTTAGCTGGCCGTCCTCGTCGCGAATCATCGCCGGACCTCGGGAGAATGAGAGAGTGGCCACTTCCTCGATCGGAATTTGAGCGCCGGAAGGCGTTGCGATCAGCACGCGCCGAAGGTCCTCTAGATTGTCGCGGAAATCACGCTGATACCGCACATTGATTGGATAGCGTTCGCGGCCTTCAACATTCTCGGCGATGTTCATGCCGCCGATGCCCGAAGACACGGCTGCTTGGACATCCGCGATGGTCAAGCCGTACTTAGCGGCTTGCGGCCGATTCACGTCGACGTTCACATAGAAGCCCTGGGACACGCGTTCGGCAAATACAGATCGCACTTGCGACATACCAGACAAGATCTGCTGCACCTGCGTGCCGAGTTGTTGGATTGCGTCTAGAGATGGACCCTGGATTTTCATTCCGACCGGCGTCTTGATTCCTGTCAGTGCCATATCGAGCCGATTCTCGACAGGCATGGTCCAAGTATTACTGAGCCCGGGAAACTGAAGCTTTTGGTCCATTTCTCGAATTAGCTTGTCATAGGTCATGCCTGCGGGCCATTGCTCGCGCGGCTTGAGCATGACCGTGGTGTCGTACATATCGAGCGGAGCATTGTCAGTCGCGCTATCTGAACGGCCCACCGCCCCGAAAACAGTTTCGACTTCAGGAAACGAGCGGATGATTCGGTCCTGCTCCTGCAAGAGGCGGGATGCCTCAACAATGGAGATACCTGGCAAAGAGGTAGGCATGTACAAAGACGAACCTTCATAGAGCGCCGGCATGAACTGGGTGCCGAGCTTGAACATCAGCGGAAACGTAAGCGCCAAGAATGCTACATTGAGAAGTAATGTTGTCTTCCGATATTTCAAGCAGAGCCCAAGCACAGGCAGGTACAAAGCCTGCGTGATTCGCGAGATGGGGTTTTCCGATTCAGGGCGGAGCCTACCCTTAATGAATACAACCATGAGAACCGGCACCAGCGTGATTGCGAGCAACGAAGAGAAGCCGACGGCAAGCGTTTTCGTCCAAGCCAAGGGCTTGAACATGCGCCCTTCCTGCGCCTCTAGCAGAAAGACCGGCAGGAAGGAGAAAACGATAATCACCAGCGAGAAAAACAGCGCAGGACCGACTTGCTTGGCGGCCTCGATGAGTATGCGGGGCCGGTCTGTCTCATCCGAGGCTGAAGATTCGGAGAGGTGCCGATATCCGTTTTCGACCATAACAATCGCGGCATCAACCAGAACTCCGATAGCCAGCGCCAATCCGCCCAGCGACATGATGTTGGAGCTGACATGCAGGTAATACATCGGGATGAACGACGCCACGACAGCGATAGGCAGCGTAATGATCGGGATCAACGCGGAACGAAAGTGGAAGAGAAAAATGATAATGACCAAACTGACGATGATCGCTTCCTCGATCAGATCGCGTTGTAAGGTTTTGATGGAGTCCTGAATGAGACCGGCACGGTCATAACCTCCAACTACCTCAATGCCGGGCGGCAGCGAGTCTTTGATCTCCTGTAATTTCTTCTTGATTCCATCGATTACGGTCAGCGCATTGAGCCCGTAACGCATGACTACGATCCCGCCAACCGTCTCGCCTTCTCCCTGCCATTCGGCAACTCCTTCCCGCATGTCTGGCCCAAATGAGACAGCTCCAAGGTCTTTAACCAGCACCGGAATTCCGCTCTTCGCCATCACCGGCACATTTTCCAAGTCAGAGAGGGATTTCAGATAGCCGAGCCCGCGAATCATGTAGCGGGTTCCGCTTAATTCCAAAACGCGACCACCAACTTCATTCGTGCTGGACTTGACGCGGTCAATGACCGTGGACAGAGGGATCCCATATGCCAGCAGTTTGTTCGGATCGAGATTCACCTGATACTGACGAACGAACCCGCCAATACTTGCGACTTCGGCGACACCCGGAACGGTCTCCAATTGATAGCGAAGATGCCAGTCCTGGAGAGTTCGCAGATCGGCCAGGCTGTACTTGTGACTGTGATCGACCAGGGCGTATTCGTAGACCCAACCTGCGCCCGTGGCATCCGGTCCTATTGCCGGATGTACGTCGGCGGGCAAGCGCCCGGCAATCGTTTGCAGATACTCGATAACTCGGGACCGAGCCCAGTAGATATCCGTGCCGTCTTCGAAGATGACAAAGACGTAGCTGTCATTGAACATGGTCTGGGCACGGACGGCCTTCACGTTTGGCGCGGCAAGCAGCGCCGTGACGATGGGATATGTGACCTGGTCCTCGATGATGTTGGGAGGTTCGCCTTCCCAATTCGTGTGAATGATCACTTCCACGTCGGAAATGTCGGGCAAAGCATCGAGCGGAATATGGCCGATGCTCCAGATTCCCGCTACGGTCAACAGCAAAACACCAGTGAAGACGAGGAAGCGATTGCGAGCGCACCAGTCAATGACGCGGGCGATCATCACATTCCTCCCGTGGCATCAACCGTGAACTGCTTATTAGCGATGGTCTGGCCGTTTTGAACTGCCGTAATCGTGACCTGCCAGGTGCCTCCCGAGCCCAAACTGCCGGTGCCTTCATAGATCCCGCTGCCTTTGTCGCTCGCTTGAACCACGGTTTTCATTGCGGCCATACCCATTGCGGGCATCGCGGCCATGAAGAACGTTACGGTGACCTGGGCCCCGGCCACGGGCTTACCAGATTGGTCGGTTAGCTTCACGCGAACGGTGTTGCTGCCTTTTTGCGGAGGAGATGGTTGGGTTGTGAGTTCAGCATTTGCTTGCTGCGCCAGTGAATTCATTGACGCAGCTTGACCTGCCCCTGGAGGCGGAGGCATGAATGCACCTGCGGCAGCTTGCAGCTGAGCCTCTGAATCAATCAGGAAGTTCGCCGAGGTGACGATCTGCTCGCCTGCGTTCACGCCTTTCGTGATTACGAACTGATCGCCTACGTGCGGCCCAAGTTCCACGTCGCGAGGCTCGATGTTTCCGTCGCCCGAGTACGTAAAGACCAGATTCTTGGTTCCGGAATGGAAGACGGCGGAATCCGGCACGACGGTGCGCCGGCCTAATCGGAATTTTAGGCTCACGTTTACATACATGCCCGGCCGCAACCTCATGTCAGCATTCGGAAACACCAGCCGGACGGGCAATGTGCGCGTGTTCACCTCCAATTGCGGCAGGACATAATCGACTTTGCCCCTGAAGGCTTGACCCGGATATGCATCCATCGTCACTTCGGCAGGATCGCCGGGTTTGATGCTTCCCGCATCGTTCTGAAAAATCTGCGCGACCACCCAGACATCGGAAAGATCGGCGATCGAATACAGCTTCGTGTCCGGCTGCACGTACATGTTGGGCAGCGCGTTTCGTTCGGTGATATAGCCGGAAGCCGGAGAATAGAAGGTCAGATCGTTGATTGGTTCGCCGCTCTGGTCCAGTTTCGCGAACTCGCTTTCCGGCATATCGAATAGTTGAAGTCTGGCCTTCGCTGCGGCAATCAGCGAGGTCGCGCCGTCTGCAACGCCGGTTACCTGGCTCCGCTGCAAAGCACCGGCATTCTTTTTCGCCAGCAGATACTCGCGTTCGGTCGCGATTAGGTCGGGGCTGTAGATCGTGAAGAGTGGCTGGCCTTTGCGAACAAATTCCCCCGCGGCATCCGCGTAGACCTGACGAATCCAGCCTGCAAATCGTGTCTGCACATAGGCAAAGTGTCTTTCATTCGGCTGGACGTTTCCATAAGAACGGATCTCGTCGTTGATTAACTTGGATTCGGCCTTCCCGATCTTTACGCCGATACTCTGCATCCGCTCGGGCGACAACTGAATCGGGGGAAGCTCGGTCTCGTTCGATGGCGGAAGAGACTCAGGTGCGATTTGCGTTGCCTGGACTAAATTTTGTGACGGCTCATCTGTTGCTGACCGGGGTGCGCGGGCCAAATGGTTAAACGACGAGTTCCACCACAGCCAACCGGCGATGGCGCCAACCACAATCAGTGCTGCGAGGGTCGCCAGGAATGCGCGACGATAGTTAAGGATTTTGGCGTTTTCGTTCATGGAAGCGTCACCCCGGTGAGTCGCTCGATGTCAGCCAAGGCCGTTTCGTGATCGAGGAGGGTCTGCTGGTATTCCAGATTCAGATTCAAAACATCTGCGTAGGATGAGAACACGCTCTCGAAATCTGCGCGATTTGATTGGTAGGCCGTTAATCCGGCTTGAACTGTGGCCTGGGCTTGTGGAAGCAGCCCGTCACGGTAGATCAGCAACTGTTCCTCTGAAGTTTTTACAATGGTGTATTGCCTCTGGACCTCAGCCAGTGCAGCCTGCGTCTCCGAGTCCCGCTCCTGCTGAGCCCTTTCAACATTCAACTGAGCCTGCGCGAGAGCTGCTCGCCTCGGCTTGCGTCGTGGGAAATTGACGCTGAGAGAAAGCATGTAGTAGTCGCGAAACTTACGATCTGTGTTCTCGTACATGTACGAGACCTCGAAATCTGGCCGAAATTCCTTCTGCGCCAATTCAACTGCGGCTTGGTTGTGCTGAACCATGGCCGCATCCTCGTGAACATTGGGATTTTGGCCGCGTACTTTGTCGAGCAGCTCATTGGCGGTGTAGCGCAGAAAGCTCGCCGCCAGGGGTTCAGGGACGATATCCGGCGAGTCCTGAGATCTATGAAGAATGCGCTTCAGGACCGCCTGGTCCTCACCAACCAGTTGGTGATGCATGGAAATCTCACGCAGAATTTTGGTCCGCTCAAGCTGCGCCTTGAGCACGTCCCGCTGATTTCCCCGACCGCTCGAATAATGCGCTGCGGCCTGCTGTTCGATTTGCTCGAGCAAGGCCGCATTTTGTTGAAGGATTCCGAGAGTCTGCTGAAGGTAAGCAAGATGGAAGTAAGTAGTTTTGAGGGTCTCGATTTCGTCTTGAACGACAACATCTGCGTGTGCTTTTGCGGTATCGGCATCACGGTCGGCCACTTCCCTGCGCAGTTTCAGCTTGCCGGGATATGGGAACTGCTGAGAAATGCCTAGGCCGAGATAGGCAAAGTCGCTGTTGGTGTACCCCGCAAAAGGTCGAGGGCTGCCGACACTAAGCTGCTGAAGCGTGAATTGCGGGTCTGGGCGGCTCGACATCTGTGGAGCGGCGAATGTCGCGGCCCGAGCTGCAGTATCGGCGACGCGAATCGCCGGATCATTTTTCTTGGCCTCCTCAATGAGCACATTCAGAGCGGTTGGATTGCCCGCGTCGCGTAGCATGTCTGTCGAGGATTGGGGTGTAGCAAACAGCCCGTGCGGAACAAAAAGGACGAGGGCAAGCGCCCACGCACCAAAAAAGACAAATCGCATTCGTTTCCTCCGTTTCAAATCGAAATACACGCGGACACACGTCGGCCCTACGAAACGGAAGACCGGATTAGATTCTTAGAATGGAATTCGCTTCAGGCGGACTTATAGTTGGGGAATGGAACTGAACAAGCGTCGGGGGTAAATTCACAACTGCGGGAGAAGCGATGGACGCCGCCGGCAAAATCGCCAGAACCATGCCCGCTAACGGTGGTGGTCCACCATGGCTACGGCTGCTGATATATGGCTGCGAAACTTGCCCTGGTGATGTGCAGCAAGACTGGGAAGATGGCATCGTTTGCGAGCCGCATTGATCGCCCATTTGACGACAGCAGTCGTTTTGGTCGGCATTCAACAATTGTCGAGGCACAAAACACGAGAGACTTGGTGTCCCAACCAAAGCCACAATTACCGCGATAATCCCGAATGTATTTCGCAGCTTCATTGGTGAAAATGATACTCGTATGACCTCGTTTGGGCAACGAGGGCACCAAACTAAGCTAGGTCGATGCGACGTGATGAACAGCAGTGATTCGCCGAATTCGGGGGGAAGACTTGACCCTTGCCGCTGTTATCCATCATAGAATCATGTCTGTACCATTTGGAACAGGGTGTGCACTCGCAAATGGTTTGCGCTCAGCTAGTTTGGCGGAAGCGTGCGGGAGTCGAAATCGCAGAAAAATCTCACAAGGCTCGCGGAATGACGGTGCTACATTCCGTCGTTGCCATCATTTGGAGTCAATTGGAGTCAAGTTCGTCAGGGCATTTTTCTAAGCACATATTGAAACAGGACTCTACCAGCGCCCTTTGATGGAACGCTCCTAGCGATTGCTAGACTGAGAGACCGCCGCCTTCAGCTTAAATGTAGCGGTCAGAAAATCCTTCACAGCCTTCACTGTCGCAACCGTGGCAGCTTCGTCGTACACAACCCATGCGCCTTTCTCAACGCATGCATCGTTCAACGTGAACGGCGCTCCAGTTTTGCTGTTGAGGATGATGCCGTGGTCGCCTTCAGTGAGTAAGCACTTGCTAGTGTTCTGTGCGTCCGGGAACTCCAGGCGAGGGCGACGAAAGTTGTCGTAATTGTGCTGTGCTCCGGCATACTCAGTCAAAGTAACATCCACACCCCTTTTCTTCAGACGCGCAACGTATTCCCGGCAGCGCTCAATGGAAACCCAGATGTCAGCGGTCCCGTGGAATAGACGGATTGGCTTCCCCGTGAGGATTTCGTCTTCGTGGTATCTCGTGTTGCAAGGCGTATAGAGACCAATGTGGGCGGCAAAGCTCAGGTTGGCTGGAGCATAGGCTTTACGAAAACGCTCCATGCTTGAATAGACGGAGGCGGTGGCACCCTTCGAGAAGCCCATAACCGCAATTCGGGTTGGGTCGATGCGTGAATCCTGCGCGAGCATCGCCAGAGCCCGATACGCATCCACCATCATCGCGACATTGCTTAGCTGGCTTTGGTCATCAATAGTGGTGACAATGCCACGACCAGAAAAGCTATCCAGCAGGAACGCGGCGACGCCGATATTATTGACCTCCTGTGCCCAGCGTTCGATGTATTCTCCAAGGCCTCCTGATCCATGAACGAGCACAACGGCTGGAATGCGGCCACTCGCGTTTACGGGAATGCGCAGTTCCCCGGCCAGCAGTGTCGCCTCGCCATTTTGCTCGCCCAATAAGAACTGTTGCGACGTGAGCGTCATGGATTCAAGAGGCCGGATTTCTGGCCGCACCTGAGCGTGGGCGCTTAGTGAGAAGGCGAAGACGAACGCGAGCAAATGCAAACCCCAGTGATAGTGTGGCATTCTTGCCTCCGATACTGGGTTAAGCTTCCAGGGCCAGCGATTCCTCAACTGGTGCCCACGCGACGGGCCGGACAGGACCGACCATGAAGACCCAGCAGAGGACGCCAAGCAAGCCTGCTATTGCAGCCAATGCAAACGCCCAAACGAACCCGCCTGTTGCCTGCACAACAAAGCCTGTCAGCAAAGGCCCCAGGATGCTTCCAAAGCTGCTGATAAAGACTTGCAAACCCGTCCAGGTTCCGGCCAATCGTGGCCCGGCCAGCGCCTGAGCGGCATTCCAAAAATGTGGCGTTGCGAATCCCTGACACGCGACGGCGGAAAAGAGCAGGAGCACGCAGACTCGATCCGATGCCATAGCGCATGGCACAAGCAGGCATCCGCTTAAACCTGATCCCACGCACACAAGCGATTTGAGAACAAGAGTTGGTGACTTGCCCGCCGAAATCCAACGATCTGATAATCGCCCCGATACAAATGCGGTTACCGCTCTAATCAGAAACGCGGCCCCGCTGATTTCACCTGTGAGCGTCAACGAGAAGTGTCGTTGCTGAACCAGATAGTATGGCAACCACGTAAGCAGCAGGAACAGCATATAGTTCGCACAAAAAGTAGCGAGACTAATTCCCCACAGTGACCTCTGCTGCAGAACCTCAATAATGGCACCAGACGAATATCCGAGTTCACCCCGAATTGGAGATTTGGCTGGTGGTGCCCACCGAAGCCAGCCCAGACACCAAGGCAGGCAAATCAAACCCGAAACCACGAAGAACGGTCGCCAGCCGAACCTGCTCATGATGACGCCGCCAGCCAAGCTTGCGAACGCTGCGCCTACGGATTGACCTACTCCAATGACCCCATTCGCGACCCCGCGCTGGTGTTCATGAAAGTTATGCGCAAAGATTTTTCCGTACGACGGGAAAGCGACGGACTCTGCAATCCCAAGCAGGAGCCGGACAATTAGAAGCGCGGTGAATCCATGAAGAATACCCGTGACTCCCGTTGCAGCCGACCAGATGAAAAAGCCGATTGCTAGTATCCAGTTAACGTTGAATCTATCGATTAACCATCCCACCGGAAGCTGCACGAGCGTGTAAAGCCAGAAGAAAGATGAGAGCAAAATGCCGAGTTGTGATGGCGAAAGCTTAAGCTCGTTCTTGATAAGAGGTGCCGCAATCGAGAGATTCCCTCGATCCACGTAGTTGATGAAGATCGAGAATCCAAGCAGGATCAGAACGCGCCAAGACGCCGCTGACAATCGCGCTGCTGGACTGGTCGATGGATCACGCATACCACAGTGAGAATTACAATCGGAAGGGTCGCCAAAAACCACGGCGACAGTATGCCTTGCAGTCAGAAGTGTCAAGGCTCTCGAACCTGATCTATTTTCAGTCCCCTCGTCGGGGCGAAGGCGAGCGGCGAGAGGCTCGGTTTTTCGATGCAGAACAAGTGCGACGCATCATTGCGGCTCCTGAACCATTCGCCACAATCTATGCCGTACTAGCTTGCACCGGGATTCGGGCGGGCGAGTGTCTGGCGTTGAAGGTTACTGACTCGATTTCAACGGAGCAGCAATTAGAATTCGGCGCACGCTCGACCATTACACTCGGTTGACCCATGCGCCGAAATCCAGATCGAGCGCAGCGGACCTTCCGATGCCCTCTGCATTAAAAGAACGACTCCGCGTTTATCTCGCGCAGAAGTGGCGAGGGAGCGCGGAGGGTGGCTGTTCTGTAATAGCCGGGGCAATCCCTACGCCCGCGATAAGGTGGTTTACAAGCTACAGGCCACGTTACGTGAGCTTGGGACCGAGAAGGCCGGACTGCATGCGTTCAGACACATGGCCGCATCCGAGCTATTGGAACGCGGTGCCGCACCGAAGGTGGTTCAACGTCAGATGCGCCACAGCGATTCGCGGATCACGCTTCAAACGTATGCTCATGTTATCGGCGATGCTCAGCGAAAAGCGGTTGATTCGCTGGCGCAGAGCGTCCTTGGCGGCTGAATTGGAGTCAACCGGCTGAAATGGAGTCAAAATCATTGCAACTGATTCCAAATCAATGGCAATGGCGGAAGCGTGTGGGAGTCGAATTGAGAAACTACTCCACAAGTCCCATGTTTCAGCGGCGTTGCACCCACACCAAATTTTCAATCGGCACAAATAGTACAACCGTAAGCGTAAGCGCAAACGACGTCAGAACCTGGTCGTTGGCTAATTCCCGCACCTCGGGATCATGTGTCCACCCGTTCGACCCACTGAGCGCGGAACGCGGGAGCCACGAATGGATCCGCAAAGTACTGTGTTTCCCGCGCAACCTTGTCGCCACTGAACTCCATGATGCTCACGGTGTAGGACGGCTTGCCGTCATATGTCAGGATGAATTCGGTGACCCAAAGCGCACCGGTGCCAATGATTCGTCGGATAGAAAACCGCTTTTTGCTCGGCTGGCTAGCGCGCTGGTTCTGTATGTTGGATCGACCGCGGGTTCGCTCGCCTGACTGCGGGTATTCCAGCACCGCGTCCTCGTGATAGATGCGGTGCTCCGTTTCAAAATCGTTGGCATCGGACGCCGCCCAATGCTGATCCAGTGCCGCACGGATTTGTTGCTCTTGCATGGATTGCTCCAGCTGCGGTTTCGCTTCCATGATCAGCTCCTTTGTTCAGCTTCCCTTGGCTTTTGGAATGAAACCCGGAACGCCGTTTTCACCACTGGATTCAGCCTCCATGGTCTGAATGCGATTGATTTTGTCAACCGCGTCCTTCGGAAGAGCCGACTTCTCCGGTAATCGTTTATCAAGACCTCCGTCTATTCCGAGCTTTTGATCTGCGCTTCTATGTTTTGGAATGGGTTCGAGCGGACTATGCTTTCGCGGATTCGGCGGCAGCCACTTGCAACACAATTTTTCCGGGCTTGTGGCCGGCTGATCCTTGCTCAAAAGCTTCGCGGGCTCTCGCAAGCGGAAGCACAGCTCCGACGACGACGCGAAGTGTACCTTTGTCGATCAGGTGACCTAGCTGGGTGAGTTGCCCGCGGTTCGGCTCAACGATGAAGAATGTTCCTCGAAGGCCTAGCGAAGCTGCTTTCTCGGCCGCCACCGGGCTCACAATGCTGATAAGAATGCCGCCGGGGCGCAACACGCCCCAGGAACGCTCCTGAGTTTCCCCGCCGACGGAGTCGAGTACCACATCCACATCTTCGACCTTTTCCTCGAAATGCTCGTGGGTGTAGTCGATTACTTGCGAAGCGCCGAGCTCGCCGAGGAAATCGTGGTCCTTGGCTGAAGCCGTAGCGATCACCTCCGCCCCCTTCCAGTTCGCCAGCTGGACCGCGTACGTCCCCACACCGCCCGCCGCGCCGTGGATCAGGACCCGCTGTCCTTTCTCTATTTGCGCATGATCAAAAAGGGCTTGCCACGCCGTAAGGCCTGCAAGCGGAACCGCGGCCGCCTGCTCGAAGTTCAGCGAATGGGGCTTGGGCGCGAGGTCCGCTGCGCGGATCGCGATGAATTCGGCAGCGCTGCCATCGCGGCAAAACGACGAAAGTGCATACACAGCATCGCCTACGCGCACACCCGCGGCTTCCGGGGACAAGGCATCGACAATCCCCGCGAATTCGTGTCCCGGAATAGTCGGAATCCGCGGCCGGCCATCGCAATCTCTATAGGTTTCGTCCCAGGTTAATTCTGTCTTCGTTATCGACGTAGCGATAACGCGGACCAGTGCATCTCCGGGCTGGAGAGCCGGTTTTGGAGCGTCTTCGTAGGCCAGCAGTTCAGGGCCGCCTCGCGTATGCATGCGAATTGATTTCATGGATCGGACTCCCGACTTTGGCTGAGACGCGATTTTACACCTTAACGGGCATTCCGGAAGAAGTTCCAATTGGACGAATAAGTCGGCTCGCGTGAATCGATCGTAGAAACTCTTGGTAACGGGCAATTCGGAACTTGGGGGTTTCTCCTTCGAGAATTAGGCCGACAACCGCCCTTGGAGTCACTTCCTCCCGACTCGCAATCATGCACTTGCTTCAAGGCCATCGTCCTCTGATCAGCTATCCGTCATAGAATCATGTCTGTACCAGTTGGAATAGCGTTTGCATAAGCAAACGGTTTGCTTTCACGCAGTTTGGCGGAAGCGTGTGGGAGTCGAAATCGCAAAAAAATCTCACAAGTCTCGCGGAATGATGGCGCTACATTCCGCCGTTGCCACCATTTGGAGTCAATTGGAGTCAATACGGGTCGCCTTCGATGGATCATCCTGTGACAGTTCGGACAAAGCATCGCTGTATCACTTACCTTGGTCTCAGAATTGTCTGACAGCGTACTTACAGCAATCGTGTTGTGCGGCTCAATAAATCCGTGCCCCAACTCGCCGTACACTTTTTCAAAGTCAAAGCCACAAGCCTCGCAGAAAAACCTGCCGTGCTTCTGTCCAACCGTCCGGGAGGGTGCTTTTGACAACTTGATTTGGGTTCTTCCGCGAATTTGGTGCAAGCAGAGGAAGAATGCAAATGTGAACCCGGCGTTTGTTTCCGTTCACTATGGCGAACGTGACATCGGGAAGCTCCCGACGTTGGGATCAGGCGTTTCAGCACCGACTGAAAGGTGGTTTGTTGAAGTGATTACCTGCTTGGATTGGGCTCTGGTCAGGATTTTCTTCGCTCTCTCAAATTCATCAGGCGGCTGCCGTCACCTGCAGCAGGGTGGATAAGGGCATATAGGGTAGAACACGAGCGCGCAGAAGTGCGAAACCAGCGCGACCATACATTTGTCGCTTCAGTGTTTTCAAGCGATTGATTTGCCCCTCCACTTGGCCATTGCTCCAGCAGGTCTCTACCGCACCCAGAACTGCGGCGAGGTCTTTTTTCAGGCCCTCGGCAAAGCGGACCAGTGAGTCGATTCCGGAATCTTCAGCATGCATGATCCAAGCCCGCAGGGCTTGACCTGTGCCGCTCTGGAGGACTTCTCGAAACTCGATAGAAAATTGCCTCAGCTTCGCCACCTCCGGACACTGCGCCGATAACTTATCCAGAAGTACTTGCTGTTCGGTTGCTAACTGGCCCGGAGCTCTAGTGATCCAGATGGCCGCCTGCTTCGGAGTGATCTGCTGCTTCCGTACAGTAGGACCTGCGGGAGACGAATTCCTCCATTTCGCCACGCGCTGCGCCACCGTGCCGCGGCTACCCCGATAACCCAGCCGGCGCAGTTCCTCGAACAGGCGTGTCGCGTTGTGGCATCCTTCGGACCAGCGCTGCTGGAGACAGGCCTCGAAGCGATGGACCTTGGTGGGGCCTCTTCGGGGAGCCTGGCGTTCCGGGAACGCTCCGGCACGGACCCAGCGCCGTATCGTCCTGCGATCTAGGTGAAGCACTTCGCTGATCTTCTTCTGCGACCAGCCCTGACGATAACGCTGGATTACTTCTTCGTAGCGCTCCAGGCGGCGCTGGCGGCGCTCTTGTTGCAAGACTTGCTGGCGAGTTCTGCGGACCTCGCAGGAGTGAGCTGAGTCGGATTGCGGTGGTGCCGGGGTTTCGAGTTGCAACTGCTGGTGGTATCTCTGGAGGGCGCGTTCGATAGCGGTCGAAAGGTTCACCAAGAGATGAAAGCGATCGGCCACTTGCTGAGCGCCGGGAGCGCCCGACTGCGCACCCTCGGCATATATCCCGCCACGATCCCGACTGATTACGCGAACCCCAGGTTGCTGACGAAGCCATACCTCAAAGCTCTTGGCCGAGCGATCGGGCAGTAGGTCGGATACCTGCCGCAGCTCTAAATCCACGAGAATCGTTCCATAGGATTGCCCTTTGCGCCAAGCCCAATCATCCACACCGAGAACCTCCAGAGAGTTGGGGCGATCCGAAAAGGCGGACGAAGCGGAACCTTTCACGCGCCGCAGCACCGTGTCATCGCTGGTGCGGATGGCCAGGCGGGCTAAGAGCCGAGCACCTGGTAATCCTCCGGCCGCATAGCCCACCACGCGCACAATCTCAGCCAATCGGCTGGTCTGATGAAGATAGGAAGGAATGCCCTCGACTCGTTCGGTGAAGACTTTGCGCGGGCAATCGCGGTGCCGACAACGGAAGCGTCGCACGCGCAGATGAATCTGGACGGCGAGTCCCTGCCACGGCAAGTCCTGCAACCGTCGCACGTAGCTACTGTGATGAGACTCCGACCGCCAGCCGCATTCTGGACAGCGGGGAATCTGCTCGACATGCACGGTCAGTAAGAAATGATCTTCGGAATGCTCGATAGCCTCTAAAACCAAAAGTCGCGGATTGGGAAGAACGGATTGCGAGTGGCTCTTGGCAAATGCCATCGCCTCTACAAGCTAGGCGACCGCCAGCCAAATGCGCCCCCGAAACCGACCCTCCTGTTAACAAAGGTGCATCAGCCTGTCTGCTTGCACCAAATTCGCGGAAGAACCTTGATTTGGCCCACCTTTTATCATTTCATTTGGCCCACCCCTGGTCATAAGTTTTCCCCTTCTTCCCACCTGCGAATTCGTAACGGAGATAGGGTTGGCAGGGGAAGGGGCGACGGTCTGAGCCTTTTCCCCTGCCCACACCATGGAGAAGCCAAACTCATCTTACGAGGCTTTCTTTTTCTGCCGTACCTCCAAGGCTCTGCGAAAGCGATACGAATCCGGTCCCCGTCTCGCCTTGCACCAGAAACGTCTGCTGCATGGCGTGATGGTAGGCCCGGTGGAAGGCCCCGCCACTGGCCATCGAGCGCATGGCGAACTCCCAGATCTTCCGGCGTTCGCCCCCGATCTCGGCGACCGCCTCATACCAGTCGATCTGGGCTTCCTCGCCCCACGCGTAGACTTGCGGCACGAACGTCTCGTGCACGAGCAGGCCCAACTCGCGCTTGCGGCGGCGCACGTACCGCCGCACGCTCGACTCCGCCACCGTCGCCTTGGGCCGCTCCTGGCCGATCCGCTGCCAGATGCGATGCACGGTGTGCCGCTGCTTGCGCGGAGCGTGCTGGTCGATGCGTAGAATCTCATCGATGAAGCTTGGCTTCTTTCGTGCCGGACTCTTGCGCTCGGGCGGGATCGCGCTGGCCAGCGCCTGGCCGCACCATTCGCCGATGCACTCCCAACTTCCGCGACACTCCTTGAATCGTGCCCACTCCCTGCGACCCCTTTACTCGTGACGACGGATGGGTTGTTACCGTTCACTGCAAAATCCGCGAGAATAGACAACACCTGATCTGGAAACGCATTCCGAATATCCAACAATCGTCATCCTATTGCTTCATTTCGATAAGATCCACCGAGGCACGCGTCGTCTCCCAATCAAGATGCATCGTGCACTTGTTTCCGTTCTCATCAAATCTAATCGTAAAGTTTTCGACCCGAGAAGGTAGATTTGTGACAGCCATTTCTGCTCGGGTCAAGTCGTAAGATTCCCCGGGATATGGCCGACTCCACTCGCCAGTCTTCTTGCTAATGATCAGCACCCACCGATCAGGATTCGGGATGCTGAATATGGTGTAGTGGCCGGCCGGCACATCTCTTCCGCCCACCTTCAGGTTGACGGCATTCACAAAAGTGGTTGCTTCGTCTTGACCGGTAGCCCATATCTTTCCGTATGGTACGGTGCCGCCGAAAACTGGAAATCCGTACGTGGAAGCACCAGAGTACTCTGCTTTCACCGTCTGCCCGTCAGCAAATTTGCACTCCGCGGTGCGGCGTGGGACAACACGGCTATGCGGAGGGCTGGCTCCCGGTATCTCGACTCGCATGCGTTCCCACAAGCTGAGGCGGTGAGCAAAAACGACAAGTTCGCCGGGGTTCAAACTACCCGACCATTTGGTACCATAGTCGCACCTAAGTTTTGCAACGACGCCATTCTTCAGAATCCGATCTGTCGGAAAGCCTAAGTCCGAACACCATCCAATCTCCGTAAAGTCAGGATGCAATTCGACAATTTCCGGAGTGGGTTCCGGCAATGGAAAGGAAGCCAAACCGTGGGCATCTGTCTGGGAATGTATAGGCAATTCCAAGCCGTCCGGTCTCCAAGCGCTGAGCCCAAGCCAGATGCCTTTTAGAGGTGCCCCGGTCTTTGCATCAATCACGCGAACCGAAATATGCTCCAGCGTTTGACCCAGGCAGCCAACAGGTACGGAAACAGCGAGAAATGGAATTGCCAAACATTTGCGAGCCAAGCCTTTTAAATTTTGGCATCCGCGAGCGCTGACGCTGAGCATGTATGCCCTCACTAATCCAATGCGCATCCACCATTCACACTGCAGATTGCCGATCGTTTATCTCCTCCAGGTAATATCATCGATGGGATTTGGAGTAAGTAATGTAATGGGCTGAATGGTCCGAATGGATCAATATGGGCGTTCATCGGCACAGTTCCGGTGCTATTTACAAGATGACCTGAATTCCATAGGAGGCTGCCGAAATAGTACGAGTCAGCACCGCTGTGCATGAAAGTGACAGGATCATGCCACCCTCCAGCATCCTGAGCAGCAGTTTCGTTTAGCTGCGGAAACGGATCGCCTGGGATAGAAACTGAGACATTATACACCATGGCTTTATACCTATACGTAACTACAAACGCTTGAGAGGGATCCAATCCTTGATTCGTTGCGATCAATCGAAATGATTTCGTCACGTTATTGAGTTCGTCAACGACCGAGTTAATTTCAGCCTGGACACCAGCGTGCCAGTTCGCATAGCCTTCCCACGTATCGAAAGCAGCCACGTAATCTGTGCATTTTCTGGGGTCACAGGCCGTGCCAGTGAATTCAAAGTCGAATGCTGACTGTAGCGAGCCGCCGTTGAAGTTCCTTCCCGATTGAACTAGGGAAAGCTGCTGTAGTGGGGAGCCCAAGGGGTACCACCAACTGTTGTCGTGTTCCTCCGTTTCGACGGTTCCAGGGTCATCCATACCTGTAGGATCGACGCGATTCAGCGGATTATTCCGCACATATGCATAGTGGTTCAACGACTGCGGATCGCCTAGATGCCCCCCAAGTGGATCGGGGCTCATGAATCGGCCGAATTGAGGCGTGTAATGCCTCGCCTTGAAGTAATCGGGACTGCTTGCCAACCCGCTTATTTCGCTGTCCCGCTGCTGGCCGGTAAAGTGCAGCGGGTTTACGTCAACGCAGGTTCCGCTTGCAGATTGCCAGTCGCCGAAAGGCATGTTGGTAATTGTCTCGCAATCCGCATCGGTCATATCGCTTCGGGCGCGCTCCGTGCCCAGCCAGTCGGTGTGATCGAAATACGTCGCACCGTTGGCGTACGTCGCCAAGTGATGGCCATTGGCGAAAATCTCTCCACGATTCCAAGCTCCTCCCGAACTCAGTTCTGTAATGACATGCCCGTTTAGATCGTAAAGATATTCGACCTGCACTGCTCCGGTCGTCTTCTGCACGCGTCGCCCTTCGGCATCATAGAAATACGTTGCTGTTGCCCCGCCGTCGACCGCGGTAATCCGATTCTCGGCATCATAGGTATAGGTGTGGAGGCCATCGCTGAGCAAGTTGCCCGCCGCGTCATATGAATAGCCGTCCATTCGGTTATTGTTCCCGGAATAGCTTAGGTTCAAATTTCCGCCAGAGCCCGCGGTGACTGTTTGGCTCAATCGATTTCCATACCGATCATACGTATACGAAAACGCCTGCTGACCATTATTTTGGTTGGAGGTACTGAGCCGATTGAGATAGTCATAGGTAAACACCCAATTACCATTGACGCTGTCGTTTGCGGAGGTCACATTGCTATTACCCTGCCCATAGCCGAGGCCGAAGCTATAGAGGGTCCCAGGTGCGCCGGTCCCGCCCGTGAGAGTCGATCCAGAAGGGCTCGTCGTAAACGAAGGGGGATTGAACCCGGCGCTGCTCTGCGAGGAAGCCGATAGCGTGTAGTTCGTGTTAGAGCCGTTGGTCGTACTCGTTATCGATATTACATTACCGCTGGCACTCCCGGTGACAAAACCCAATCCGGAAATTGAAGTGGCAAGTTGCGACGCAACAGAGGATCCGGAGCTGCCTTGGCCGTAGGATACGGTAGCGGTCTGGCTGTTCACTGTGACAGACACAGTGCCAGAGTCGTACGTCGTTACCGGCGGCACCGTGTAGTAGACAGTTACAGTGACGAAGTCGACGCCAGCCTTAACATTATAGGTGTATATCACGGAGGAACCCTGGACTCGAACGCCGAAATTACTGCTGTTTACGTCCGCGGGCGTTAATGAGAGACCCCACAAGTCACTCGAACTTCCATAGTAAGTATCATCAGGTGGGAAATCTGGATAAGTCCAGCAAGTCCAAGCTTTATTGGCCCCCTGAGCGACGCCGCCTTCAATCAACTGGATTACGTTGTCGCAGACGCTGCTATCGTCGTCACGACTTACAGCATAGTCGCTCACATCTACATAGACGCCATTTATAGTGGCGTTGCTCGGGATGTTGAAACCCAAATTCTTGACATCAAGGTAGTCGGTATTCTCGTTTTGGCTTGTGTAACCGGTGTACGCCCCATTGCCGCTTATGGTCCAGGGCCAATTGGCTCCGCCATCATCGGCAAGAGAAGTCGCGGTATTTGGCCCTTGAGAGGAAGAATACCCGTTTTGCGTCTGTGATTTTTCCGAGCCGTTTATCGTCACCGAGCCCGCGCCAGGAGTACCTGTGGACTCACTCTGAACTGTGGCCGTTAATGGCCAGCCCCGAGGTGCATACCCAAGAGTTTCTACGGCTCCATTTCCGAGAGTTGCCGTGGACATTTCACCGAGCGGATTGTAGTGAGCGTTCGAGAATAACGTACCGGGATGGTTGGGAGGATTGTTTGTATCTGAGAGGCTACTTGTAACCTGAGCTACACGCCCCGCTCCGCTGAATGGCGATTGGGTGATCGTAACGCCAGCGCCATTGGTATACGTCGCCATATCTCCAAGGTAGTCATAGGTATAGCTGATCGAGGAATTTGACGTACCACAACTAGCGGGGGTGCACTGGTTATTCAACACCACCCGGCCCATCGAATCGTATCCAAAAATCTCTGCAGCCCAGCCGGTCCCCGGCTCTGTGTATGCCTCCATTAGACGCCCTATGCTACTTCCAAGCGAAAACCCCCACTGCGATGTCTGATCGTAACGAAAATGAGCCGTAGGGGTGATGCCGTCCGAGTATGCTTTCGTGGTCAGCCGACTAAATTGATCGTACGAGTAAGTCGTCGTGACGGTAACATTTGGGTTTGTCTGGTTCGGTGCAGGCCGGACGCGTAGGCAGACTTCGCTTGGGTCACCGCTGCAAAGGCTTCCGCTACTGGGGCTGCCACACGTTCCCGCAGAAGTTGTGTAGTAGAAGCAGGTAGTCCCGCTTTCCGGTTCGGTCTTCGACGTAACGCGAGAAATCATGTCGTAAGCGAAAGTACGAGTCTCGGAGCCTTGTACCACTTGCGTCAGATTGTTATTCAAGTCATAGGAATAGCAAGTACCTATCGTCACATTATTGTTTGAATCTGGTTCGTCGGCTTCAATGATCCGGCCGAAACCATCAGTCCACGATTGCAGCTTGTTACCTGCCTCATCTATTTTAAGGATTGGGTAGCCAGTACCATAGAATGGTGCGGAGCAAAGTTGCGATGTGGCGCCTCCTTGCGAACCAACCGACACTCCATAGTAAACGGCCGAAACATGCCCATCAGCGTGTGTGGTTTGTATAACGCGATCCAAGCCGTCATATGCGTTGCTTTCTGAACCATCGGTTTGACTTGACGTACTGCGATGTGGATTGCTGACGCTCAAGATGCGGCCGTTGGAATCATAGCCGGTATTGGTTGTCGTTTGCCCATCCGGATCGCTCACGAGAATCTTGCGTGAAATACGACCTAGTACATCCAGCAAGGTTTGGTCATGCCGACAATCGCCTCCTGTGGGGTTACAACTTATGGAGAGAGCGGAGCTAGTTATACCAGTGCCGACATCTACCTGGTTTTGCCCGGAATAGACAGAGTAGTTCCAGCCACCATCGGGCAGTTTCGTGCTGGTCGGCCGATTCAGTGAATCGTAAAAATGAAAGTATGTCGTCTGGGTATTCGGGTCAGTCGATAGGGCTTTTTGGCCAGTGCCCCAGTAATAGCCAAACGTAGTTATTAACGCTCCCTGGGTGACTTTATGAAGATATGCATTGGTTGCTTGTGAAGGAGTGTACGGCTGCGGAAGGCCCTGATTGCCTGGATCTGTAAAGAAGTTATCCGTGTAATCGTAGGATATAGGATTGCTGTTAGACCAGTCAGTCTCGCTGAGCATTTGGCCGGTCGAGTCATAGGTCATAGTCTTGGCTACATACACTCCACTGCCGACTAGCCTTTGTACTTGGGTAAGATTTCCGCGCGCATTAAAGCTCGCGCCATAGTAGGTATCATCGTGATTTGCAAAGCCATTAGCAGGTGCGACGGACGTACCGTCATATGAATTTATTGTTTGCGATACAGTGTTACCGTTTTTGTCAGTCGTCGTAACGGTTCCCGGACGGTTCATGACGTTTCCATTTTGGTAATAGGAGATGGCCGTGGTTTTATCAGGGCTGGCCGGGAGGCTGCCAGAATAGAAATTCCAATCTGTCCTCTGTGTAACGTTTCCATATGTGAGGTCCCAGCTATATTGCGTCGTCCTATTGACATTTGCACCACCTGGCGTTGGCAGGGTAGTCGTTTCCGAAGCTTTGACAGCATGGCATGCGGTCGAAGACGAAGTACAATCCCAGTCCGTGCTCCCAAAGTACTGCCACGTTCGCTGCTGCGTAGCCAGTAAGGTCCCTGCTCCATAATATTGGACTGTCGTTGGCCAAGCACCGCCCGATTTGATGATGTTGAAAGTGTATACCTCGGAATCGCCACTCGGCTTCGAGAGGGTAAGATATTGTTGGCAGCCTGTGAAATAGGACGGATCCGAACCAGATGGGCAGGTGTTCGGATCCCAGGAAGGTGTATAGGCCCAAGGCGTAGAACTATCTGGTGTCGTTCGCGTTTGAACCCATCGACCCACACCTGCACCTCCATTGGTAGGATTATTGAATGAGTAACTGATCTGAGCGCCAGTAGGCAAAGTCATCGATGTGAGGTTGCCGAAACCACAGTAATCCGTCGGATTGCCGTCATAAGTGAACGAGTATTTTGTTCCGTCAGGTAAATCGATCTCACTGATAACGCGGATTTGTCCTGTGCCGTTATCCAATGCATAGTGATCGTAAGCCCCATTATTGGGCCACGAAGAGCATACGTTGATTAGCTCAGTAACCACAGTGTACGGCGGACTATTTTGCCCTTGCGAATTCAACACGTTCAAATATGCGTTATCCCCATTCTCGCTGGCCGCGATCAAAGTCCTACCGGCCGAGTCGATGTAGCTATTTGGCAGGGCCAGATAATACGGGAATATCGTCGAGTTGTTAATTTGAGTGGCTGGCCACGATATGCTGCTACCGAAGCCGCCACCCGTCACATAAAAATTACCGTTCGAGTCTTTTACTGTTGGATAGACCTGAGTGCCATCGGGCGCATAGACCGTTGGAGTGGTATAGTTGGTGACGTACATGTGATAGCCTGAGGCATCCAATGCCACGGAATCGCCGTTAGGAGTACCGACTGGAGGGTTTTCATCACACGCAGTGGGGTAGTATTCCTTCGTCTGAAAGTTGAATGTGTGGACTGTTCCATCCGGAGCTGTCCATTCCCAATCCTTGAATATGTCGTACCGGGCACTCCCGTCGCCGGGGCAGATGCTTTCGGTATCACCATATGAGTCAGCGTATCCCGTATCCGCTGAGGTTATCAGCCTCCAACCGCTCACCGATGGCCAGGTATCACTAGCGTCGTTCACGTTTTGGAAGTACTCATACCCCCAGATATTGCTATCGTATACGAGCGCCGCCTTGAAATGGCCGCCAGCGCGCTCTGGAACACTGACCAAGGGAATTTCAAGATGAAGCGCACCTGTCGCTGCATTGACGAATCCATGTTCCACGGGTAGATCCGTCGTGAATGGAGGTAATCCATATACCTCGTAAAATGAATCCTGTGCTCGGATGGGCAAGGCAGCCAGGCAGAAAAGCCAGATCAGACAGACGGCGGGAATTCCATAGCGGATCCAAAACCTGAATCCAAGTGCGTTCGTGACGACCACACCGGCGCGTGAGCTATCCACCATTTCTTCTCTCCTCAAATCCACAATCGAATGTCTCTGCCGCGATTTCTTCAAAGTTCGAAAGCGGATTCCTGCAACCCTGTATTGAAATTGATCTGATCCAACTGGATAGTTATCGTTTGGCGAGCAACCTGTTCCTCTATGATAGAGAACGGTACTAGAAGGCCGCTTACCGATCGATAATCTGCATAATGTACTTTTCGAACCTGGTGTTTCACTCCGAGTGCCTCTTGCGTCATAACTACCTGAAAAGTCGTCGTGTCGATAAAGAAGTCTCTTGTGCGGAATGTTGTTGTTAGGCCATAAGGATCAACTCCGGCGGGCAGAATCCGTTGAACTCTGATCTGATAAGCGGAATGACCATCCGTTTGAACAACACCGATATACGACAGCTTGAAATTCGGGCTTTGCACGACGATTCTCAATTGGAGAAACGGAAGGACAAAGTTACTTGGGAACGCGGGCGCTTGTCCTGGAACGGCGGTCGTGCTTTCGGTTTTCTCGGTCAACTGCCCCTGAAGAATTGCCACGGAACGGACGCCAACTGGAAGAGTTGCGTCAAGCCGAAAATCACTGAATCCAAGGCCGCGTAAGATTACATTACCTTGGAGATTTGAGTTTGCGTTATAGGTGATGTTGCCAGTCGCCGTGTAGTCGATGATTGCAGCGATAGCTTGCGTTCCCCCGGCGCCTGTGAGCGCTTGGCTCAACACGCTTAGAGCCTGAGGATCCCTTGTCGCGGTCGTTGTCTGTTGGGCAGATAATGAAGCACAGAGTAAGAGAAGACTAAACGGCAACAACTGCAGGACGCGCATAGGCCCTCCTCGATTTCACCATCTCGTACTTGTCGAAAACGATTTCCCATTCGCGGGAGCAAAAAATCTCGACGCTGTGCGCCTCGCATTCCAACACTTGGATTTAAGAAAATCCGGGAACACAACGCGGTACGCGCAGCCATCTCGGTGCTCAAGGAGAAGCACAATTTCGGCATGGTCTACGGCCCTGGTGCCATTCAAGAAGCGAATCTCAGAGCAGAAACCCACGGCCTTGCATGTCAACTGTTGCACGAGCGTCTTCAGGCCCGTTTCGAAAGACCGGGCCGTCTCTTCGGTCGAACGGCCTGGACGTTCTGGAAGTGCGAGCTGCGCGATTTTTCCCACGTCGTTTAGCGTTATTGCGAAGGGCAGGAGATTGCCGGATTTCTCGAAGGAGACGTTCGCGGCGCGAATCATCGCGTCCAGAAGTAGGCGCAGTTCTCTGTGTTCCATGAAGGCTCGCCTCTACAGCCTGGTTCCGTAGTTTGGAAACCGAAATGTGGGGCCGATTGCGGGCGGGAAACTACGCACTGGTCACTGGGGTGTCAAGCGAGTGCAACCAAGTGCAACAAAAAGAGACAAAATGCACTACAAAGAATGCACTACAATAAGACACGATTTCTGTACAGACGTAACTAGTCCTGATGCCATCGCGCGTGCCTGCGAACACGCGAGGCTTCAGCTAAGTTCGTCAGTAAGCTTAGGTCTATTTCGTGGACATCCATCAAGGATTGCGCACAGATCAAGCGCCGGCCGCTAGGCAATTCAATACAATGGAGCCATCCGTGTTTCATCCATCGATAGACGGAACAGCGGTTGCAGCCCGTCACGGCGGCGGCAAAATGAATCGGCAGGAACTTCTGATGCTTGTTACAGCGGTCGCAAAACCGTGGTACGCACATGAGGTTAGCCATGGATTCCCTCCAAAAACCCTGGCCTTTCTGTAACAAAGGGAACAGACCACGATAGATGCGGTCTTTTATGCTATTCCTACTGCTATTGTCAAGCAGATAATATCGCTGCACGAATATATCGCGGGACGACATCAGATTTCAGGGCAGCGCAACTGGCGGAATGAATGCGAGTTGCCCAAGCTAGCAAGATCAGCCCAGACCAGAACAAAGGTCGGCCACAATGTATCCGAATTCCAGAAATCGTCCAAAGCGTAGGAAGATTCTCAGGACAACGATCTTTCAGTTACGGAATACCTACTCAAGGCTGGAATCGAATGAAGGCCGGTATATTCGATATCTTGTCGATACCAAGTTTGCTCAGGGTAATACCAGCCATTGTCCCAAGCGATATGCTTCCCACATGAAGAAGCTCGCGAAAGCTAACCAGGGAAGAAATTCAGGTAGGCCGTTCATAGTGGAAGGTCGAGAGCCGAGAAATCGTACCTGGCTTCGCCGACGAAGCCGGAGAGTTCATGGCGTCGGTCCTGGCGGATGTGCGGGCACGGTCAGGCCATTCGAAACGTGAAGAGGCGATGCGAATTTTCTCGGCTCGTTCGCCGAGTGCCCGGAAATCAACGTCTAGAGGACCGTCTCAAAGAACGCGCTCAGTGCATTGATTGGAGCCGTTTGAAAACGTGGTGAAATTCTGGACTCCGCACCGCCTCGCCTTCTGCTCGCAGAAACATGGGGGCAGAAAAGCGAATCTTGATTCCCGAAGCTACCCCATTGCCGTTCGCAGTAGAAAACATTCGAAGTCGGGTTTCCTACCATGATTTCAATATGCCGTTCCCATTCGAACGGAAGAGTTGATCGTCGCCGCGATATATGACGTGTGAGGCGCTTCGGCTCGTTTGCGTATCACTCAAAGCAGCGTCAATTGCCTCGACTCGCTCGAATTTGCTCTTAGCACGATTCAATCCGATTCCCTCTGCCGCAAGCTTCCGGAAAGTCAGCACCAAAAACCGTAGAAACTCCAGGGCGTCGCCCAATCAGAACTAAATCGAATTCGAATCTTTCCCCTTCTCCGAACCGTGTTTTTTGAGTTTGTAGCGCACGGAAAGCAAAAGGACGGGAGATATCCTGGCATTTCGATAAGCGATCACTACCCGCTGGCAGAGATGGCTCGAAAATAGCGTAGGGACAGGCTCCCGTTAGCGGGCAATTCTTGGCATCTTTACATTGCGGAACACAGCACAAACGGCGAAACACATGCCCAAAACCGCCACCGAGCGTGTTTCCTTTCAAAAGCGCCACCGAGCGGGTTTCCTTTATTGACGGCGGGCACAACGAGCGGAGACAGAGGGGCAATAGAGTGAACCGGAATCAGTAGGGGACGGGGCGGGAGTTTACCACAAACTAAGAGTTAGAGCGGTGGAACTGCCATTCCCAACGTTACGTACGTACATTACGTTACGGTAGAAAAGCAATGGCCGATCTTTTTCGGCTATTCCGATTCAAAATATGACGAGTCAAAATAATAGGGAATTTCAGCACCGCAATTTCGACATGCATTATTAAGAGCAGGTCCCTTGTATCCGCACGAGCATTCGACATAGAACTCGCGGCGGAGAATATGATGGTCCATCTTTTCCTGTTTCTCTTTTCTCCTTTCCTGCTCACAAATATCGCGCGAGCGGCGAGGGCTGAGCGTGCCCCATGCAGCCAGCGAGTCGGCGAGGAAATTGATTTGCTGCTGCCTTCTTTTCTTTGGAAACTTTGGATCGCGCACAATCTTGAGAATGAGCCAAGGTATGCGCCCAAATTCGTTCCTCCAGTATTGACCCGCCAAATCCAATGCATAGAGCACATCCTCGTCTGTCTGTGCCTCAATTAGCCAGTGCCCGACCGTATCCCAGATCTGGCCGAACTGCAGTCTAAGGTTGTAGCTCCTGCCAGCGATCTCGGACGGCCTCATACGGGCAGGCCGTCCAACCGGCCTCTTCTCGGAAAACGTGTCAAGCCCCTTTTTTGACATTTTCTTACCTCGTATTGCGTTCGGCCATTTCTGCGGAGTTCCCTGGTGAATTGAAAAAAGTTTGACGGAAGCTTCCCGCAAAAAGTACCGGAATTATGCGGAACATTCCAGCACCGTTTTTACTTGCAAAGCGCAGGCCTCATAAGTCGCTTGTAAAGTGGGGCTTACTATTAGGTCTGGCGATGATTCACTTCTGCGGAGCTTCTGATTATGTCACCCTCTAAGAACATGTTTCCCTGCCCAGTCTGCGGCGTAGCCACAGACGTTCGGATCACCAAGAAAGACAAACCGTACATAACGTGTGATCCCTGCGGCGTTCAGCTCTTCGTACGCGGCCCTTCCGGAATCAGCGCGTTTAACCGTCTCGTCGCACGCGGCGGAACCATCATGGAGGCGCTCTCTGAAATGGAGCGGCGCTATTACCTCACCTGTGGCGACTGCGGAACAAGCTTCTGGGCAGAGCCAGATTTAGTTAAGACCAGCGCATTTGACGGACACCTTAAGGGCTTCCGCTGCCCAGAATGTGATGAGGTCGTGCCATGGAAAACAGAGGAGTAGGAGTCACTTGGGTTGGAGCAATGCTGATCGTTGCGGCAATCGTCGCAGTAATTCTCGTGATCCGCAACCTGGATCGCGGAACACAGCCGGACAAATCACAGGACTGACGGTAGCTCGGGACCTAACGCTTGCCCGTAAAGAACACATCATCACTCGAACGAACCGCAACGGGCACACACGATGAGTGTCTCTTCTTACGTGGAATGAAATGGCGTTCCGACACACCCACCTTACCATTGCCTTCGAGCACCTTCCAAAGTAAAGTGCCAGCCGTAGCGCCGTCTTTCGCGAGCGAAGGGAAACCGATGCCACGGAGACGGTATCAACGAGGCCGATTGTTTACGCAAGGTAAGAATCGAAGGCAGTGGGTCGCGGTCTTTCGCGAAGACCGCATTGACCCAGTGAGCGGTACGGTGCGCCGCGTTAGAAGGTCAGTCCGGCTAGGGCTTGTGAAGCGAATATCAAAGGGTGAGGCTTTAGCCGAACTACAAAAGTACCTGGACGCCGTGAACCTTGTACCGGTTCCCATTCCGAAAGCTGGCCGAACACTCAAAAGCTTTGCTGAAGAATGGGAAGCCAACATTGGTATAACGCTCAAACCTTCAACGCTCAGAGCAATAAAGTCTCACTTGCGGACACATGTCTTGCCCCACATGGGAGACCTAACGCTCACGGCATGCACGGTTCGGAATGTCCAAACCTTTATCACTTCACTCGCCTTGGCTGGCTTATCTCGCAAGTCCATCGAGAACATCATCACGACCTTACACTCCCTGCTAATCACAGCGAAAAAGTGGGGCTATGTCCCGGTCGTGTTCGAACGCTCGGCGCTTTCTCTTCCACGCGAAGGCGAGCGGCGAGAGGCTCGGTTTTTCGATGCAGAACAAGTGCGACGCATCATTGCGGCTAGTCCTGAACCATTCGCCACAATGTATGCCGTCCTAGCTTGCACCGGGATTCGTGCGGGCGAGTGTTTAGGTCTGAAGGTATCTGACCTCGATTTCGATAAGGCAGTTATTAAAATTCGGCGAACGCTTGACCATTACACCCGGTTGACCCACGCGCCGAAATCTAAGTCGAGTACGGCGGACCTTCCGATGCCCACTGCGTTAAAGGAAAGACTCCGGGCTTATCTCGCGCATAACTGGCGAGCGAACCCGGAGAGTTGGCTGTTCTGCAATAGCCTGGGCAATCCCTATGCCCGCGATAAGGTCGTTTACAAACTACAGACCACCTTGCGCAAGCTTGGGATCGAAAAAGCCGGACTCCATGCATTCAGGCACATGGCTGCATCGGAACTATTGGAAGGCGGTGCAGCACCCAACGTCGTGCAACGTCAGATGCGTCACAGCGATTCGCGGATCACACTTCAAACGTATGCTCATGTTATCGGTGATGCTCAACGAAAAGCTGTTGATTCACTAGCGCAGAGCGTCCTTGGCGGCTGAATTGGAGTCAACCGGCTGAATTGGAGTCAAACTCATCGCAACTGATTCCAAATCAATGGCAATGGCGGAAGCGTGTGGGAGTCGAACCCACCATCCACCCCGCGAAGGGACGGATCGCCGGCTTTGAAGACCGGGAGGATCACCGGACCCCTTGCGCCTCCGGCGGGATTATAAAATCAGCGGAGGCGCCATTCAATTTTTGCGGGACATGGCAAAACTCAGCGTTTCGACCTGCTCGAGAACACGAGGATCGGTGCAGACTTCATAATACGCACGCTGACCTTCGGGGCCGATTCGTCCGTCCGGCAGCAGTTGGCGCACATAACCGCGGCGCAGCAGGATGGGCTCGACGGCATCTCCGATAGGAGCGTGCCCCAGGAAAAATGTGGTGAGCTCACGGCCCCACGGCATTTCACATTCGACTTCCACTGATTGCAGCGCGATCTCTTCGGATAGTTTCGCGAAGCCCTCATCGTTCAGTTCCACGCCGTTGAGGTTGAAGCGGATCAGAAATTCATCAGCTTCATCTTCCTGCGCTCCCTCAACGCCCGGTTGAAAGACAAAAAGGCGAAACAAAGAACCGTGATCGCCCAGCATCCGCCTGGCGACCTTGGAACAACTGGACAAGCGATCGGAAAGATTCAAAGCGCGGGAAATCATGATGCGCGAATCGGTATCGACCCAGTAGGTCGGCGCCGATCCTTGAAAGGCAATGCCAACGCCCAGTTCCAGCCGAGGCAAATCGCCGGCGTCAGGCCGCTCATTGTAGGCGGCAGCGATCGCCAGGATCTGCCGGGCGAGGGCGCAGGCCTTTGACACCGCACGTTGATGCGACCGATTTGATTCGGTCTCGAAGATCGCCAGGACCATGGC
>Ga0070741_10003927_pt1 | contig 35708 bp, 26 predicted proteins | sample Coa_R1_4_FD_66440 | JGI IMG/M metagenome (GOLD analysis project Ga0070741, IMG submission 66440) | Surface soil microbial communities from Centralia Pennsylvania, which are recovering from an underground coalmine fire - Coalmine... | ecosystem: Environmental > Terrestrial > Soil > Unclassified ... | reverse complement strand
GGCACGTGAACCGCCATCTGGTCGCCGTCGAAATCAGCGTTGAAGGGCGGACAGACCAAAGGATGAATCTGAATCGCTTTGCCGTCTACCAGAATCGGTTCGAACGCTTGAATTCCGAACCGGTGAAGAGTCGGCGCACGGTTGAGCAGAACGGGATGATCTTTGATGACCTCTTCGAGCGCATCCCACACTGCTGGATGCATTCGGTCAATCATCCGTTTTGCGGTCTTGATGTTTTGCGTGAGTTTGTGATCAACCAACGCCTTCATCACGTACGGTTTGAACAGTTCCAACGCCATCTCTTTTGGAAGTCCGCATTGGTGCAGCGAAAGGTGAGGGCCGACAACGATCACCGCACGACCCGAATAGTCAACGCGTTTTCCAAGAAGGTTCTTTCTAAATCGGCCTTCTTTTCCTTTCAGCATGTCGCTGAGCGATTTGAGTGCGCGGTTGTTGCTGCCGACTACGGGGCGGGCGCGGCGTCCGTTGTCAACCAGCGCGTCCACCGCTTCCTGCAGCAGCCTTTTTTCGTGGTTGATGATGGATTCGGGAGCGCGAATCTCGATGATCTTGCGCAGGCGATTGTTGCGGTTGATGATTCTTCGATACAGATCGTTCAGGTCGGAGGTTGCGAACCTTCCGCCGTCCAACTGCACCATCGGTCGGAGTTCCGGCGAAATGACGGGCAGCACATCGAGCACCATCCATTCCGGTTTGGTCTTCGATCTGATGAACGCTTCGACGATCTCTTGTCTTTTGATGGCTTTGACTCGCTTTGGTCCCGTGGATTTGAGAATGGTTTCGCGAAGTTCAGCGGCCAATGCATCGAGGTCTACGCGGTTGAGCAGTTCTTTCACGGCGTTTGCGCCGATTCCGGCTTTGACCATCGTGCGATAGTTTTTGTTGGTCCGGCGTGTGACCGCTTCGAGCATGCGATCCACTGCGCGGTATTTGTCTTCTTCGATCAGGGCGTGGATTTCGAGGTTTTTGAGCACTTCGAGGGCCACGTCCATCTCTTTCACGCGATCTTCGGAATCGCGGCGCTCGGCTTTGATGCGGTCGTTGATCGCCTTGGTTCGATCTTTGATGATGACGTCGTCGTACTCTTTGTTGTCGCGGAGCTCCTTGTCGAACTCCTTCTTGATGGATTCTTCCAGTTCGTCCATCTGTTGGCGGATCGCGATCTGTTCTTCGCGGACGGCTTCTTCGATTTCGGTTCTGCCTGCATCGAGTTGTTCACGATCGAGTTCGATCACGATAAACGCGCCGAAATAAACGACCTTTTCCAGGTCGCGCGGGCCGATGTTGAGCAGAAGCGCCATGGGCGATGGCACACCGCGCAAAAACCAGATGTGACAAACGGGGGCCGCAAGTTCGATATGGCCCATGCGTTCGCGGCGGACGCGTGAGCGCGTAACTTCCACGCCGCACCTTTCGCACACGATGCCTTTGTATTTGATTTTTTTATAGCGGCCGCAGGCGCATTCCCAGTCTTTCACAGGGCCGAAAATCCGCTCGCAAAATAGACCGTCGCGTTCCGGTTTGAATGTGCGATAGTTGATCGTTTCCGGCTTTTTGATTTCGCCGTGCGACCATCCCAGCACGTCTTCGGGAGACGCGATGCCGACTCGAATTTTATCGAAGAATGTTACGTCTTGCATGTTTTTTTGTGGTTTTGAAACTGAATCGAAACATTGTGTCTGCTGGGACGAAAGGATTAGAAGAATCCAACCGACCTCGCAAGTTTCATATCATCGCCGGAAGAGCCGTCATCGAGATCGCGAAGGCTCACTTCGCGGCCCGATTTGTCTTCGACCGTCACTTTGAGTCCCAGAGAACGCAATTCGTTGACCAGAATCTTGAACGATTCGGGAACGCCGGGTTCGAGCATCGTTTCACCTCGCACAATGCTTTCATAGGTTTTGACTCGCCCCATCACGTCGTCTGATTTGATTGTCAAAATCTCCTGAAGCGTGTTGGCTGCTCCGTACGCTTCGAGCGCCCACACTTCCATTTCGCCCACGCGCTGCCCGCCGAACTGGGCTTTTCCGCCGAGCGGCTGCTGTGTAACGAGCGAATAAGGACCGATGCTTCGCGCGTGAATTTTCTCTTCTGCCAGATGCTCCAGTTTGAAAAGATACATCACGCCGACGGAGACCGGAAATTCGAACAGTTCGCCCGTGATGCCGTCGCGCAGCAGGCTTTTGCCTGTGCGCTCATCAATGCCTGCCCGCACCCATGCGTTTTCTTTGATGCGCTGAATGATGTTCGCGTACAGTTCGTCGGGAGCCTTGTATGCGGGCTCGTCGGCGTCGTCGTCGGAATCGCCGCTGGGTTCCAACTGCATTTCGCCCACTTTCATCACCGGTTCGGCGGCAACGATGCTGGCGATTTTTTCCAGCCTGCGCTGCCCGAACTGCCGAAGTTTGGCTTCCACTTCTGCGAGCATTTCGGCAACCGTGATTCCTTGTTTGAACCGCAAACCAAGTTTGAGCTCGGAGTTCAAGTAGGCCTGAAGGACGTCCTGCCGCGTGTTTTCGGCGACGCGCTTCAACTCTTCGAAAACCTGTTCGGGCCGGCTGCCTTCGAAGGCGGGAGCCAAGAATCGAATTCCCAAACGTTTGCCGACCATTCCAAGCAGCGATTCGAGCATCTGCCCGTCGTTCAAGCGGCTCGGAACACCCAGAGGATTGAGGACGATGTCCACCGGTGTGCCGTCCATCAAAAACGGCATATCTTCTTCGGCCACGATTCGGCTGATGACGCCTTTGTTGCCGTGACGGCCAGCCATTTTGTCGCCGACCATCAGTTTGCGCTTTTGTGCGACGTGCACCTGCACGGTCATGTTGGTTCCAGCTGGGAGTTCGTCTCCGGGAATCTGTTCAAGTTCGCCGCCGGTGATTTCGCTCACCATGTTCTCGCGCTTTCTTGATTCGTAAAAGATCTTGCCGGTGTCTTTGCAGCGATATTTGTATCGGCTGAACACTTTGACGTCAATCACGGTTCCTTGTTCGCCATGCGGAATGCGCAGCGAAACGTCGCGCGTTTCTTCGGCCTTTTTGCCAAAGATCGCAATGATCAGCCGTTCTTCGGCGGTGAGTTCTACTTGGCCTTTTGGAGCGACTTTTCCGACCAGAATATCGAGCGGCTTGACTTCGGCACCGATGCGAACGATGCCGCTTTCGTCGAGGTCTTTCAGCGCTTCTTCGCCAACGTTGGGAATATCGCGGGTGATCTCTTCGGGGCCGAGCTTGGTGTCTACCGCTTCGGTGTCGTACCGTTCGATATGAATCGAAGTGAAGGTGTCTTCGCGCACCAGCCGTTCGTTCACAAGGATTGCGTCTTCATAGTTATATCCGCGCCACGGCATGAACGCCACGACCAGGTTCTTGCCCAATGCCAAATGGCCTTCGTTGCAAGTGGGGCCGTCGGCGATCGGCTGTCCTTGCATCACCCGTTGATCGGGAAAAACGATCGGCCGATGGGTGAAACATGTTGACTTGTTGCTTTGTCTGACATGCTCCAGCTCGTACCGGTCAATCTGGCCGTTTTCGTCCGCGCGAATCTCAATCTCTTTTGCGGTAACGCGAACCACCGTTCCTGATCGTTCGGCGAGGACCGCCGCTCCGCTGTCGAGCGCGATTTGGCGTTCATATCCTGTGCCGACGATCGGGCGTTCCGAGCGCAGCAGCGGCACGGCTTGGCGCTGCATGTTGGCTCCCATGAGCGCGCGCGCGCCGTCGTTGTGATTGAGAAACGGCACGCAGCTTGCCGCGACTGAAAAGATGAGCGGAGTGGCATCCACAAGTTCGACTTCTTCTTTCGGGACTTCGGGATATTCGCCGCGGAGCCTGACTTGCACAATCGGTTCGACAAATTCTCCTTTTTCGTTCACCAACGTGTCGGGCGGTGCGACTTTCATTCCGTCTTCTTCACCCGCGACCATGTATTTGATTTCACCGGTGAGTCTGCCGTTTTTTGCCACACGAAACGGTGCGTGCAGAAATCCGTCGTCATCTACTTTGGCGTACACGGTCAGCTGTTTCATCAAGCCGACGTTCGGCCCTTCTGGTGTTTCGATCGGGCAGATGCGGCCGTATTCGCTGGGCTGGACTTCGCGCTGCGCGTCCACAATGCCTGCGCGGCTCGAAGACGAAGACCTTCGTTCGGGCATCGTCGAAAGCCGGCGTTTGTTGGAGATTTCGCTCAGCGGATTGGTTTGATCCATGAACGTGCTGAGATGGCTGCTGCTGAAGAAACTTTTGATGGCGGCAGAGACGGGCTTCACGCTTAGGATAATTCCGGGAAGCAGTTGATCGGGTTCGGCGCTTGTCATGCGTTCGCGGGCAACTTTTTCCATTCGGCTGAGACCCACGCGAATCTGGCTGACCAGAAGTTCGCCGATGGAACGAATCCTTTTGTTGCGCAGGTGGTCAATGTCGTCGCCTTTGGTTTCGCCGTTGTGAAGGCGGGTGAGGGCGTGCACCATCATCACCAGGTCTTCGATGGTGAGCTGGCGGACGCTGTCATCAATGTCCAATCCCAAGCGGCGGTTGATCTGGTGCCGGCCTACTCGACCCAGATCGTAAACGCGGGGGTCGAAGAACAGCGAATTGAGCTGTCCTTTGGCGTTTTCGATGTCGGGGGTTTCGCCGGGCCGAAGTTTGCGATGAAGGTCTTTCAGTGCCGAAACCGGATCGGTTGTGGTGTCGTGTTCCAGGCTGGCATCAATGAACGGATTGACTTCGAAAACGTCAACCGATTTGAGCTTCATCGCGGCGATTTTTTTCGCGGTGTCGCGGTCAATGCGGGCGAACTGCGCAACAATGAGATCGTCTTTGTCTTTGATTTCGACGGCGGCGCGCTTGCCCACGATGTCGGCTTCGGAAGGCGACTTGAAGGTGTGCTTTTTGGCGAACAACAGCATGATGTCTTCGTTTGAATTTGCGGGCGCGGTTACTTCGACGATCAGCGTTTCGCCTTTATATTTTTTGCTGCCGAGAATCGAGGTGATGAGTTCTTCGGTAACTTTTGTTCCGGCATCGGCAAGAATTTCGCCGGTCGAGGGGTCTGCAAGCGGCGCGTTCAGTTTCCAGCCTGTCGCGTTTTCCAGGTTCATGTGCGTGGGCTGGCTGGCGCGCGGCATTTGGGTGAAGCATTTCATCAGCTGGGTGATCGGGATGCGTTTGCTTTGATTGAGCGTTACGTGCAGAACGTAGTTCGGTTCGAGTTCGATGATTTCGAGCCATTTGCCTTGGTTGGGAAGCACTTCGATGCGCATGGGCAGGCGGTGCATAAGAACGTGGCGGAATTCCCACTTGGTGGCTTGCTGCGGTTCGTCGAAGAAATAAACACCGGGGCTTCGGCTGAGCTGCGACACGATCACGCGTTCGCGCCCGTTGATGATGAAGGTTCCCATGTCGGTCATCAACGGGAGATCGCCGAGGTACACCTCGCTTTCGATCACCTCGCGGTCTTTGCCGCCGAGCCGGACGGCAACTTTGATGGGAGCCTCAAACGTTACGTCGCGGTCGCGGCATTCGGCGATGGTGTATTTCGGCTCGCCGAGGGAGTAATCAAGAAACTCGATATAGTTGCTGTGCGTGAAATCCCAAATAGGGGAAAAACTTTTGAGCAGTTCGGGCAGTCCATGTTCAAGGAAATATTTATAGGAGTTGTGCTGTAGTTCGATCAGATTCGGCACCTCCAGAACCGGCAGAAGCCGGTCGGAGGCGTGTTTGACTTCCTTCATTAAGTCCTCCTGGGCAGAGTGGCGGCAATTTGCTATGGTACCCCGTCTTTCGTCCAAATTTCAACTGGGAAATGAACTTTCCCAAGGTTTTTTGCGTCTTGGGGGCGCTGACAGAAATGCGGCGGGCGGCCATAATTCTGCGTAGAATCACCATGGGGACGCGGGGAGTTGCTATTTTAGCCGGAATCGGGCTCGGATTGCCCGCTTTCAGCAGCAGTTTTTTTGCGGTTCGGGTGGGCCTTGTCAGTTTCGGCCCGACCGGCTCGTGTGTGGTGAGCTCGGATTCTGCCTTCGCCGCCTATGAGGGCCAGGCTGACAAGCCGTTCGCTGTGCTGCCCGCGGGAGGTTCGTGCAAGGTGAGCGCGCAGGGAGACAGGGTTTTGGTCGGCGGAAAGGTGTGCCAGACGGCGTATTTCAGCTCGTCCGGCTCCGTTTTGAAACTGGCGGTGGGAGCGGTGAGCCGCCGATATCGGGGCTGGATTCACGTTTCCGCCGAAAACGGCAGGCTGCTTCTGGTGAACGAAGTTTCTTTGGAAACCTATCTGATGGGGGTGGTGCCGTGCGAAATGTCGGCATCGGCGCCGTTCGAAGCGCTCAAGGCTCAGGCGATCGCCTCGCGGTCGTATGTGATCAAAAAGATTGACGGCTGGGGATCGGCCCGGTACGACGTGGACGACAGCGTGAACTGCCAGGTGTACCGGGGAGCCGAATATGAGAGCGAGAACACCAACCGGGCCGTGAGAGAGACCGCCAACCTGCTGCTGACCTATCAGGGCAAAGTGGCCGACGCGGTTTTTGGGGCGAACGCGGGGGGAATCACCGAAGCCGAAGACGCGGTTTGGGGAGGCCCGCCGGTGCCGTATCTGGTTCCGGTATCCGACCTCGATGCGAGCGGGAAGCCGTACTCCGCCGATTCCAAGTACTTTAGTTGGAGCGTCGAGTTTGGACCTGAGCAGATTTCTAAGGCGATGGCGGGTTTGGGCAGGCCGATCGGGTCGGTTCTCGACATTCGGATTGCGGCGCGGACCTCGACCGGCAGGGTGAGCCAGTTGGTTGTGACCGGCAGCGAAGGCTCCGCAAGCGTGACGAGTTCGGAACTGCGGAAGGCTCTCGGGTACGACAAACTTCGAAGCGCGTTATTTGAGGTTTCAAAGTCGGGAACGGGTTGGCGGTTTTATGGCAAAGGATGGGGGCACGGCGTTGGGCTGTGTCAAGACGGCGCTGTGGGCCGCGCGAAAGCCGGGCAGACGTTTGAGCAGATTTTGGCGGCTTACTATCCTGGAACTCAGATTGCGCTGGTGCGGGGCGATCCTTTGGGATTGTCGTCGCGGGGCAGCGTGATAGACCGCCGGAAGTTTTCGCGGTAGTCTGCGCATTCCTCCCGTTTTCATGCTGTTTCGTTCGCTGATTCTGAAAATCGCTGGTTGGCGGTGGGTTCGACGTTTTGTCGAGACCAGCGCTTTGACCCGCGGAATCGTGCGCCGGTTCATCGCGGGAGTTTCGGTGAAATCGGCGATGGCGGCGGCGCTGGAGGTTCGCAAGAAAGGTTTTAGGGTTTCGCTGGACTGCTTGGGTGAACACGTCCGTTCGGAAGAGGAGGCGGATGCCGCGGCGCGCGAATATCTGGATCTTCTTCAAGCGATTGCGGATTCGGGGGAGTGCTTTGGCAGGGCGCCGGAAAACATCAACATTTCGATCAAACTGTCGCAGCTTGGCTTGAACTTGAACGCTGGGCACTGTGTGCGCAGGCTCGAAACGATTTTGCTGAAGGCGGCGGAATGCGGCAATTTCGTGAGGATTGATATGGAAGAGAGCGCGATGGTGGATGCGACGCTTCAGGCGCTTTGCGCTGTTTGGCCTAAGCACAAAAACGTGGGGATTGTGCTGCAATCCATGCTGAAAAGAACGCCGCAAGATTTGGAAACGGCGATTCGGCTGGGAGTGCGCGTTCGGCTTGTGAAAGGCGCTTATCTGGAGGAAAGTGCGGTTGCGCATCAAGAAAAAGCCGAAGTGGACAAAGCGTATTTGAAGTTGGGAAAGCAGCTTTTGAAAGAAGGGTGTTTCCCGGCGTTCGGGACTCACGACGGCGCGCTGGCGGATCAACTTGCTGCGTTTGCCGCGAGGCATGGAATCGGCAAGGGACGGTTCGAATTTCAGATGCTGTATGGAATCCATCGAAAACTTCAGGAACGGTTGTTGAAAGAAGGCTATATCGTTCGAATCTACATTCCTTACGGCAAAAGTTGGTATCCGTATTTCAGCAGGCGGCTTGCCGAACGTCCCGCCAATCTGCTGTTTTTCATCCGCAGCCTGTTTTCGAAGTAGTTATTCTCGAACGCGCAGCAGCAGTTCGTCAATCCGCAAGCGCCATTTTCCTGATTGGGCCGAACCGCTTTTGACGGCGATAATCTTGGCCTTCATCCGTTTTGTTGCGGAGTCAATGAACCGATTGGGGTTGGTGGTGATCGTAACGGAAAACGGCGTATCAGACTGCGAGATCAACCGGCTGTCAATCAGTTCGTAGGATTGATTCTGGAAATTGTAAAGATAAGCGGATTGCGTTAGCGGCGCGCCGCTGCTGGATGACTCAAGCGAAAACGAAACTTGCGTGGTGCTTGCGATGCGTGAAGTGAAACTGAACTCGGCTTCTACCGAAGAGGGCGGGCCGCCGTTGTATGTAACGCCTTGCTGCATATCGAGCCTGCGATCATCGCTTTCGCGGGTGTCGTTGAGCGTGCCTGCGGCGATTCTTCCGTGGCTGATCGTTACGGTTTGGGCTGGGTACACAACGTCGCGCGGGCGGATTCGGTACACGCTTCCCGAGATGTATCCGACCACGTAAAGAAAACCGTCGGGGCCGATCTTTAGATCGGTGACGTTGCCGAACTGATAGCCCAGCCGATATTGATCGCGTTCGGCGTTGTTGTCGGCCACAAAATCTTCGGTGCCGGGCTTCAGGTTGAAGCCGTTGCGCTGCGCATTCATATCGAACAGATAGATGTTGGTGAGGTTGATGTCGGCGCACACGCAGTCGTATCTTTCGGAAGGCGCGAACTGAATGCTGTTGAGAAACGCAATCGCGGTGATGCCTATGGGTGTGAAAAACGAGAAGACTGGGTCTTGATAGTATGCGCCGGGAAGCATGATGAGATCGGACGCGTTCCAATCGGTGTACTGGTTTTCGAAATACGCTGCGCCGCGCGAATCGGGTCCCATGATTTTGCGCCAGCCGGAATTGAGTCCCGGCCCGCCGATGTTGATTTCATCGTACTGATCGGGGCCGTTTTCGGTGAACCAAAGTTTGTTGGTAAGGGGATCGAACGCGATGCCGAACGGGTTGCGCACTCCGTAGCAGTAGTAGGATTTGATGCGAACGTCGGGGTGCATGATGAACGGGTTGTCGAGCGGAATCGAGCCGTCGAGTTCGATCCTTTTGATGCCGCCGACGCCTGCGACGTTTGTTGGACTGTAGTTTTGTTCGATGGTCGGGTTTGTGTAGTAGCCGCGGTCGAGGTCTCCGGTGCAGATGTACAGCTTGCGGTCGGGGCCGATGGCGATGATGCCGCCGTTGTGATTTGGGCCGTTCGATTGCAGACTGTCGAACGGGAACGTGATGAGCGTTTGAACGAACACAAGCGTCGTTCCGTTGAAAAAGAACTTCTCGACTCGGTTATCCGTCCACGAGCCGCCGTCGGTGTTGCTGCTTGAGTGTGAATAGTAAAGGTACACGTAGCCCGTGCCGGAGAAATCCGGATCGAGACAGATTCCCAAAAGTCCGCGTTCGTTGTTGTTTGCCACTCCCAGGTCAATCGCGTCGCCCTGATAAACGCCGTTCAGAAAACGCTTGACTTTGCCCGTGTTTTTTTCGGTGGTCAGAAACTGATCGGGCCCGACGAACGCGAGCGCGACAGGATTGCTGAGCCCCGATGCGACGACGTCGAATGTGTAACCGGGAAGAAGCAGCGTTTGCGCATTTGCGGCAGCCGCAGAAACTGTGATGGTGAACAGGATAACGGTTTTCACTCGTGCACCTTTACGACGAGTTGGTCAATCGAAGCCGACCACTTTCCCTGCGTTACGCCGCCGATGCGGCGGTAAGAGACGCGCGCTTGAATCTGTTTGGTGTTCGGTTCGATGAATCGCGACGGGTTGGCAGTGATGAATACGGTTAAGACCCGCTCTGAAAACGGATTGGATTGTGCGACGATCTCCCATTGCGACGTCTGTTGGTCTTTCAGTTCGACCGTTTCCTGTACTCCGTTGAAACTTGCGCCGCTTTCGATCATCACCTGCAGCTGAGTGGTGGTCGCGACCGTTGATGTTGCGCTCACTTCGAACTGAATGGGCGCATCGTTCGAACCGGAAAGAACGGCTCCTTGCTGCAGTTTCAGCCGGTCGTCATCGGAATCTTCCAAACTTTTGGTGTTGCCGCCGAGAAGCAGTCCCCTGATGATGCTTAGCGTATCGGGCCACGCGACGTAATCTACCGGGCGGATGCGATAGACTTTTCCTGCCGCGATTCCGACCGCATAAAGAAAACGATCGGGCCCGATGACCAGATCGGTAAGCGAGTTGAACGAAAACCCCCAGCGATAGAGATTGCGTTCGGTTGTGTTGTCGGCCACCGTGTCTTCGGTGCCGGGCTTATAAATGATTCCATCCCTTGCGGGATTCATTTCGAAAAGATAAAGATTGCCATTGTTGTTGTCGGCAATCATCATGTTGTTTCTTTCGGGGGCCGAGAACTCGATGCTGTTCAAGAACACGATTCCGGTTGGTGCGATGGTAGCGAGCCAAGAGAAAATCGGGTCTTGGTAGTAAGCGTTTGGCAGATAAACAAGATCGGACGCGTTGAGTGTGTTGCGCGAATCGGGTCCCATCAGTTTGTTCCAGCCAGAGTTGAAACCTGAGCCGGCGACGTTGATTTCATCGTAACTGTTGGGGCCGTTTTCGGTGTACCACAGTTTGTTGGTAAACGGGTCGAACGTCATGCCGAATGAGTTGCGGATTCCGTAGGCGTAGTATTTCCACACTTTGTTATCGGAATATCCGGTGAACGGGTTGTCGGAAGGAATGGATCCATCGAGGTTGAGGCGGATGATGCCTCCGACGCCGGAAATCAGTGTGGCGCTTTGATTCTGCTCCAGGCGGTTGCGGTTCAAATCTCCCGTGATGATATAAAGTTTTCGATCGGGACCGATTTTGATGATGCCACCGTCGTGGTTAGGGCCGTTATTTTGGGAGCCGTCGGAAGGGAACGTTATCAGCGTCTGCACGAACGTGAGCGTGGAGCCGTTCCAAAAAAACTTTTCCACGCGGTTGTCCTGCCAACTTCCGCCGTCTACGTTCGATTTGGAATAGTACAGGTACAGGAATCCGTTGACGGCGAAATCGGGGTCTAAGCAGATGCCAAGCAGCCCGCGCTCACTGTCCGAAGCAACAGCAAGGTCGAGCGCATTTCCCTGGCTGATGCCGTTCAAGAAATGTTTGACAATTCCGGTGTTCTTTTCCAAAACGAGAAACCTTCCAGGGCCGATGAACGCCATCGAAGTGGGCAGGCTGAGTCCGGTTACGACGGTTTCGACTTTGTATCCGGCAGGAACGGTTTGCGTATGCGCAACACCGGCGAGAGCAATCAGCGCAGACAGCGCGGTTAATCTCATAACTTCTCCCTTCTGCGAACTGGCACGATTGTATCTTAAGTTGCGGATGGCCGCGCGCGTCTGGTATTTTTCTCAGGTGAGTGAACTGGTGGAGTATTGGCTGTTCGGCAGACGGCGTCTTGAAACGGCTGTGGAAGGCTTGAGCGATGCGCAGGCCGAATGGCGGATGCATGACAGCGCACATTCGGTGATCGAAATCGTTTATCATTTGGCGGGCGCCGAGCAGTATTGGTGGAAGCGGATGAAGCCTGCACCTGATTCCGATCCGCATTTCGATCCAAAGCTGGAGAGTGCGGTGTTCGACGGTTTTTTGCGCGATGGAGCCTGCCCGTTCGGCGGAGAAGAGAACAGTTTGAAGCAGTGTTTGAATGTGTACCAAAGAACGGGCGGACTTATTCGGCCGATTTTGGAATTGCCAACACGCGAACAGTTAGAGATGCGGCTGATCAGCCCGTTCGGTGACGACGTTTCCGGCAAAGAGGGGCTGATCAGATTGTGTTCTCATGCGCCGTATCACTGCGGGCAGATCTGGGCGATGCGCTTGCACCCGCAGTTTCCGAAAAACTAACCTTCCTTCAGGTGATAGATTTTTGGAACGCGGCTCACAGGCGCTGGGCGGATGGAATCAGCAAGCTGCTTCATTTGGCGTGCGTATTCCAAAATGCTTTCGACTTCGGGCATTTGCGCGCGCGTTTCACGATCGGCGGCGAGCGGCCCCATCATCTGGTCGGACGAACTTTCGTCAGGAAGTCCGAGCAGGTGTCCCAGTTCGTGCATGGTGGTTTTTTCGATCTGGCTTTTTGAAAGTGAACGCCCCCAGGGAAGTTTTGTTGCGACTTGAATCTGCCCATAAATCACGACGAAGCCGTAAGAATCGAGTTCGCGAGTCCAGGAGTTGAGTCCGGCGACGCGCTCGCTGCCATAAAACACGTCGTTTTGAAAGTGCACTGTGACTGTGGAGCGCGTGGCGTCTTCGACGAACAGATCAGTTCCAAGCGTCACGTTCCAATTCGAGAGTGCGTTGCGGCCGGCCTGAACGCACGGCGCGGGGCCTTCGAACTGGACATAAATGTGATCGGGCAGCGTGCCGAGGCGGGCGAGGTTTGCGGCGGCTTCGGTGCGGCCGCCAGCCAGCTCGGAAAGGGCAGCCTCGTATTGCGACCGGAGCGCCGGACTGATGCCGACGGGCCTGTAAGACGTTTTCGATTTTGCGGCGCTGCCGATTGCAAAAGCGGTGAAAGCGCAGACGAGCAGGACGGTTCTCATGGTTTCTCCCGGTTCGAAATTGGGGATTGGGCAGTCCCCAGTTCAAAACATCGGCAGAATCAGGTTTTGCCTGCACGGGGAAGTGGGTTAAGAATCCTGAAAACTGTAAGAATTAGGGTGAGGGTTTTGCGCCGCGCAGTTGGGGGGCGGTGTTTTCGGGGAGCGTGTCGTTGATGAACACGCCGCATCCAGCCTCGCTGCCGGCAAGGTATTTCAGTTTGTGCTTTGTGCGATAGGGCGGCAGGAATTCGACTTCGAACCGCGTGAAATCGGTTGGGTGCTGAAAAAGGCTCATGATGTAGGGCATCGAGAAACCGAAAAGCGCGTCCAATCTTTGGGCTGCGTCTAAGATCGCGCGCGCGAGCGCATCGAGGCATGCATCGTTCATTTGAAGCAGAGTGGGGATCGGCTGTTTTGGCAGGATGTGGAGTTCATAAGGATATCGCGCGAAATACGGAACCAACGTGATGAAATGTTCCGATTCGGCAACGATTCGGCGGCCATCCTGCATTTCGAAATTCAGCCAATCGTGCGCCAGCTGGCGGCCGGTCTTTTCAAAGTGCATTCTTTCGGATTCGAGGCGCGTTTGGATGGTTCTTGGAATGAACGGATAGGCATAAATCTGTCCATGAGGATGGGAGAGAGTTACGCCGATCTCTTTGCCTTTGTTCTCGAAGATATACACGTATTCGATGCCGTCTCGCGAGATGAGATCGGCGTATCGGTCTTTCCACACTCGGCAGAGCGCTTCGACTTTTCGCGGCGAAAGGCCGGCGAGTGTGGCGTGGTGTTCGGGAGTGTAAACGACCACTTCGCACACGCCCGAACTGGGGCGGGTCATCACAAAATCGTTCGGTTCGAGTTCGACGGCGGGCGGCGGCGTGCACAGGCTTGGGAAGCGGTTTTCGAACACGGCGATATCAAAATGCGCGCGGGGGATTTCGGTGGGTTGATTTGAATCGCGCGTGGGACACAAAGGGCAGAAATCATCGGGAGGAAAAAACGTGCGATCCTGCCGATGGGTCGCGGTGATCGTCCATTCTTGCAGAAACGGGTGCCAGCGGAGCTCGGACATTACGGTTTGGGCGGCGTCCACGGGCCGCGCGTTTTTTCATAATCCGCAATTTCGCCTTCGTGCCTTAGGGTTGTGCCGATCAGGTCGAGACCGTTGATGAGGGCGTCTTTGGCGGCAGGCGCGATGTCGAACGTTCCCGACCATCCATCTGCAGCGAGAGTTTGGGTTTGCAAATCAATGGAAACGAGGTCTTGCGCGGCCGCTGCGATGAGACCGTCGAAACTTGGTTTCGGAAGTTCGATGAGCAGCAGCCCGTTGTTGGCGGCGTTCATACGAAAGATGTCGCTGAATCCTGCAGCCGATTCGGTTGTTCTTGCAATAACGGCTTTGAAGTCTGCCTGCTGGATGGCCCACACGGCGTGTTCGCGGCTGCTTCCACATCCGAAGTTTTCGAAGACGGCGAGGATGGTTGCGCCCTGGTTTTGGGGATCATCCAAAGGGAAGCTGCCGCCGCGCAGATCTTTGAACAGAAGTTCGCCATAGCCGGTGCGGGTTACCATGCTCAAGAACCGTGCGGGAATGATCTGATCGGTATCAACGTCAGATTGCGGCAGAAGCGCGAGTTTGCCAGTGTGTTGAACGAACGGTTCCATGTTCGAAGATGTTACTCGGTGATGAAAGGTAGAGGTATGCTCGCGGCCGCATGTCGAAGCGGTTTTATACAACCACTGCAATTTATTATGTGAACAGCGCGCCTCATATCGGTTCGGCTCAGGAGGCGGTGATTGCGGATGTGATCGCCCGGTATCAGCGGATGAAGCGGGACGGTGTGCACTTTCTTACGGGTACGGACGAAAACGCGACCAAAGTTTTTGAAGCGGCGAAGGCGCAGGGCAAAGAGCCGCGCGCGTTTGTGGATGAGGTTGCAGCCGTTTTCAAGAACGTGTTCGACCGCATGCACATTGCGTATGACGATTTCATAAGAACCACCGAGCCGAGACACATCGCGGCGGTGCAAGAGGCGTTTCGAAGACTGCGCGATGCGGGCCACATTTATCAGGGCAGTTATGAAGGGTGGTACGACGTGCAGACCGAGACGTTTTATAAAGAGTCCGACCTTGTTGACGGCAAAAGCCCGGAAGGGAATGAGGTTCGATGGGTTCAAGAAAACAACTATTTCTTTAGACTTTCGGCTTTTCAAGATCGGCTGCTTTCACATATCGAGGCCAACCCTCAGTTTATTCAGCCCGAAGTGCGGCGCAACGAGGTTTTGGCATTCATTCGGCAGGGGTTGCGCGATGCGTGCATATCGAGATCGGCATCGGGTTGGGGCATTCCGGTGCCCGATGACGAATCGCAGGTGATTTACGTTTGGTTCGATGCGCTGATCAACTATATTTCGGCGATCGGATGGCCGGATGGCGACTGGAAATCCTATTGGCCGGCAGAGATGCAGCTGGTGGGAAAGGATATTTTGGTGAGGTTTCATTCCACTTTGTGGCCGGCGATGCTGATGGGGCTGGGATTGCCGCTTCCCGACGTTCTGCTTGGCCATGCGTGGACGATGATGGGCGAAGAAAAGATCAGCAAATCGCGCGGGAACGTTGTGGCGCCGCTCGATTTGGCTCAAACGTTGGTGGATCGCGGCGCTTGCGGCATCGAGCTGGCGGTGGATGCCGTTCGATATTATATGATGCGCATCGCTCCTTATGAAACCGATTCTACGTTCACGTTCGAAGACTTCGATTTGAAATTCAACAGCGAACTTGTGAACGACATCTCCAATGGTGTGCACCGAGTTGTTTCCATGCTGCACAGTTTTTGCGAAGGTTCGATTCCGATGGCCGAACCCGATGCGGAGGTTGTGAAAAGAACTTTGCACGATCTTCACGTGCCCACTTTTGCAAACGGTCTTGACCTTTATCGCGTGGACAGCGCAGTGAAAGCTGCCGATGCCATTGCCGCGGAACTCAACGTGTACATTGACCGCGAAAAACCGTGGGACCTGAGAAAAACCGACCCTCCGCGGCTGCAAGCGGTGATGGTTACGATGGCATATCTTGTGAGGACTCTCGAAGGATGCCTGCGGCCGTTTACACCGGCAATCGCGGATCGGATCGCGGCGCTGTTGGGACAGGAGCCGCTGCTGAAACTTGACCAGTTGGGAAGGACAGATTCCTTCAAGCGTGGAGTGAAGGCCGCAAAGGCCGAACCGCTGCTGATGCGCATTGAAAAAAGCGCCGAAAAGGAGGTGAAAAAAATGGAAGAAACGCAGGAAGATCTGATTTCGATCGAACAGTTTTCAAAAATCAAACTTCGCATTGCGCGTGTGCTGGATGCGCACAAGGTTGAAAACGCCGACAAACTGCTGCGGTTAGAATTGGTGGTCGGAAGCGAGCGAAGACAAGTGCTTGCTGGAATTGCGCAGCAATACAGCCCCGAAGAGTTGGTGGGCAGGCAGGTGGTGCTGGTAGCAAACCTTCAGCCACGCAAACTGCGCGGGTTCGAAAGCCAGGGGATGATTCTTGCGGCCGATGCCGAAGATGGCGGAGCAATTCTGCTCATGCCCGATAAACCCGCGCCCGAAGGCACAAGCGTTCATTAGCGTTTGACTTTTCGAATCAACGCTCGGATCGGGTCGAAATAAAGGTCGGCGACGCGTTCTTTCAAAGGGATGATCGCGTTGTCGGTGATTTTGATATGTTCCGGACAGACTTCGGTGCAGCATTTGGTGATGTTGCACGCCAGCACTCCGGCCTGGTCTTTGATGAACGGCCTGCGTTCGGAAGCGTCGAGCGGATGCATCGCAAGCGCCGCGATGCGCACCATCTGGCGGGGCCCATAAAAGATATCTTTTCGATGCCTGTCGCGCAGAATGTGGCATACGTCTTGGCACAGAAAGCACTCGATGCACTTGCGGAACTCCTGCACGCGGTCAACGTCTTCTTGCTGCATGCGCAGCGGTTCTGTCGAGCCCTCGTCTTTCAGTTTGAGCGGCGCGATCGTTTTGGCAATTTCATAATTCCAAGAAACGTCGGTTACCAGATCTTTGATGATGGGAAACGTTTTCACGGGCTGCACGACGACCGGTTTTTCGGTCGGCAGCGCTTCAATTCGCGTTTTGCACATCAATCCGGGATGGCCGTTGATTTCGGCGCTGCACGAACCGCATTTTGCGGCTTTGCAGTTCCACCGGCAGGCAAGCGTGCCGTCTTGTTCTTTTTGAATTTGATGAATGGCATCGAGAACCACCATTCCCGGCGCGGTCTTCACTTTGTATTCGCGAAATTCGCCGCCATTCGAATCTCCGCGAAAAACGTGCAGCGTGACGGTTTGGGTCATGATCTAATCCTTCAAAATCTCCTGGTACTCGGCTGGCGGTTCGGGCACGGGCGTTGCGTAAAGCTTGATGTTTTCACCCTCTTTTTTGGCGCAGACGTTGTGCTTGGCCCAAAACGGATCTTCATTCGGGTAGTCGGTGCGCCAGTGCCCTCCTCGGCTCTCTTTGCGCTCAAGCGCCGACCGCACCAAGATTTCTGAAGATGTGAGCATAAACAGAACATCGCGCGCCGCGTGCCACGACGGATTGAATTTTTCATCCCCTGAAACAGAGATGTTTTTTGCGCGCTCTTGAACCTGTTTGATTTCGTTCAGCGTCGTCGTCAGGCTTTCCTCGGTTCGCGCGATCATCGCGCCCGTCTGCATCGTTTCCTGGAGTTCGGCGTGCAGCGTGAACGGGTTTTCGCCATCTTTGCGGCCGAACGGGGCGAACAACGTTTCGATCTCCTCCTCGATCTGGTGAGTATCGGGTTCATAAAAACTGCTGGATTTGGCGAAGGCGCCTGCCGCATCGCCTGCGCGTTTGCCAAAAACCAGCAGGTCGGTTAGGGAGTTTCCTCCAAGCCGGTTCGCGCCATGCAGTCCGCAAGCCACTTCTCCTGCGGCAAAAAGACCTTGCAGTGTGGTTGCGCAGGTTTCAGGTTCCGAGGTTACTCCGCCCATCGCGTAATGAATTGTCGGATAAACCTCCATCGGCTGACGCGTAATGTCCACATCACCCAGGTGCAAAAACTGATCATACATGCTGGGAAGTTTTTTCTTGATGTAATCGGCGCCTTTGTGCGACACGTCCAGGTACACGCCTCCGTGTTCGCTCCCCCGACCCTCTTTGACTTCTTTATAAATGGCGCGCGCGACCACGTCTCGCGGAAGAAGTTCGGGCGGGCGTCGGTTGTTCTTTTTGTCATCAACCCACCGGAGCGCCTCTTCTGGGGTTTCGGCAGTTTCGGCACGATAAAAATCGGGAACATGCGAAAACATAAACCGTTCGCCATTGCCGTTCTTTAGAATTCCGCCTTCGCCGCGAACGCCTTCGGTAACCAAAATGCCTCGCATGCCAGGCGGCCAGATCATGCCCGTTGGGTGAAACTGCACCATCTCCATATCGCGCAGTTCGGCTCCGGCTTCAAACGCCATCATCACACCGTCGCCCGTGGATTCCCAAGAGTTGGATGTGAATTTGTACATTCTTCCCCAGCCGCCGCTTGCGAGCACAACGGCTTTCGCTTTGAACAAGCATAACCCGCCGTCCGATCGGCGATATCCTATCGCTCCAACAATGCGGTCTCCGCTTGTCAGAAGCCGCGTGAGCGTGGTTTCCATGTGGCTTTCGAAACCCAAAGCGACCGCTTTGTCTTGGAGCGTGCGGATCAGTTCCAGTCCGGTCCGATCTCCAACGTGCGCTAATCGCCGATATTTGTGGCCTCCGAATGCGCGCTGGCTGATCAAGCCTTGCGGGGTTCGGTCGAACACCGCTCCATACCGTTCAAGTTCCAGGATTCTTTCGGGCGCTTCTTTGGCAAAGATTTCCACCGTCCGCCAGTTGTTCAAGAATTTGCCGCCGCGCATGGTGTCGCGGAAATGCACCTTCCATCCGTCTTCCGGATCAACGTTTGCCAGCGCGCACGCGGCTCCGCCTTCCGCCATCACGGTGTGCGCCTTTCCCAGCAAGGATTTGGACACGACTCCGACTTTGCATCCCGCTTCGATTGCGCCGATCGCAGCCCGAAGGCCCGCGCCCCCAGCGCCAACCACCAACACGTCGTATTCGAACGTTTCGTAATTTCGCATTAGAACCTAAAAAACACGTGATCGGCAATCGCCCCCGACGTTACCGTGCGCACATACAGATCGGTGAGCGACACCCAAACCAGCGAACTCCACGCGAACAGCTGATGCCGTTCATTTAGATAAGTTACTTTGCGCCACAATCCGTACAGGCCTTTGTGCTTGCTGAAACTGTTCACGCACCCGCCGCAAAAATGCCTGCACGAATGGCACCCAAATGTGTAGGCACCCAGCAGAATCACGTTGAGCAAAAGCACCAGCGTTCCCACGCTGACGCCCCATCCGCCGCCGTGATACATCATGGATCTGATCACATCTATCGCCAAAATCACGATGAAGATCGCCGCGAAATACCATGTGAACCGGTGCAGGTTTTGCAAAATAAACGGAAACTTTCTTTCGCCCGTATACGCGCTGCCTCCCAGACCGCGGACTGCGCAAGCCGGCGGAGTGAGAAAGTACGAGCGGTAATACGCTTTGCGATAGTAGTAGCACGTGAGCCGAAAACTCAGCGGAAAAACCAAGATGAGAATTGCTGGGGAAACGTGGTAACCCCAGATCTTCCAATCAATCGGAATCAGCGGGGAATACAGCGGGCTGAGAAGGTCGCCCACCTGCCCGGCTTGATAAAGGTCGCTGAGGTGAATCGGCGCCGAATAGTAGTTGTTCTCGAAAGTCCTGAACGTGGCATAAACCACGAAAGCCGTGAACACCACGGCAACAACCGCTGGCTGAATCCACCAAGCATCGGTACGAAAAGTGCGCTTGTCCTGCGATCGGCGTTGTGGGGTTACCGCCACAAACCCTCCATGGTCATTGGAATAGGTGTCAGTTTACCCGTTATCGGTTCGAGGCCGTCGCGCACATCTCGGCCAGCATCCGCTCGATGGATTCGTTTTCATTTGCCGCCGACATCTGTCCTTTCAGTCTCAAATCGGCTTCCACCAAGCAGCGCATCATCCTGCCGATCCTATCAAACGACAGCGAGTGCGCCATCCGCATGATTTTGTTTGCCGCCCATTCCGAACGTTCGTATTGGCTGATCAGGCTGTGCTTTTCTGGGCAGAACATGGCGGCATCAGGGTGGGAGATCGAAATCTTTGCCTCTTGCAGCGCCTTGGCCTGCCACAACAGGCGCAATTGACGCGAAATCTGAGGAAACAGCTCGCGCGTTACCGAATCCATGAATTTTCCGGACGATCTTTCGAGCAGTTTCCAATTCGAAAGAGCGCGGCCCAAATCGCCGACAGCCACCGCATCCAAAAGCTCGAACACCCGCCAAGTTCGGCTTTCTTTCACCGACGCCTCCACCTGCGCGGCCGATATCTGCTTCGATTCAAAGCAGAGCGCGAAAAGTTTATCGAGTTCCATCACGGCATCGCCATACTCTCCCTCCACCAGCTGCACGAGTTTTTCAATCGCACCAGATTCGGCGGTGTAGCCTTCTCGCGCAGTTTTCTCCTGCAAGACTTTGGCGATTTGGGCTGATTTCGGAGCGGAGCAGTCCACGAATCTGCCGCACTCTTTCACTGCGGCGATCAGATCTTTGCGTGTTGAGGTGGCTTTTTCGCCCGATTCGAACACCAGAATGAACAGTGCGCCGTTTGGCAGTTTCGAAACCGTTTCGATCAGCGCCGCCGCTTCGGAATCTGAAAGCCTATCAGCCCGGCGAAGAACGGTCGCTCGAGCATCAGAAAGAAAAGGCGGGGTCAGCGCCGACACCATGACCGACTGAATGTCCGCTTCGGCGGCGTCGTATTCGTTGTAATCGAAACTCGAACCTGGTTCAATGCCCCGCGCGTTCAGCGTCTCCGCAAGGCGTTCTTTCAGAATTGACGGCTCGCCGCCGACCAAAACGTACGCTTTATCCAGTTGATCTGTTGACACGAGTTCGAGACGTTCGCGAGAACTGCTGCACCGCGGAACGCAGCGAATCTACCTCGGTTTTGTCGAAATCTTCTCCAGAATAAAACAGCCTCTCGAATCGGGAGCAGATGACCGAGGCCGCTGAGCTCAACTCTTCGGAGGGACGGAACTGCCGGACGTATTCGCGGACAGTTTCGGTCGAAAGCCGCGGCCTTCCCACAGCAGGCTTCAAGCTTTTCATAAACATTTCAAAAGCCGAACGCAACTCTTTCAATCCATGAGGAAGCCTTCGCGAACTTTTCATCCAACCGATGATCTGGGCGGCAACAAAGACCGCAGCAAGAACTCCCACCACCACAAACCCAAGAATCAGCGCGTTGCGCGCCGTCAAAAACCCCTCGTCGTCACCCAGAGTTGAGCCGACTCCGGCACCGGGCACAGCGTCGGCAAGTTCGGTGGGATCGAACGGCACCATTCCGTAGCCCTCGAAGTAAACCTCCGTCCACGCGTGAGCGTGCCGATCGCGCACGATAAAACTGCCTCCCTCTTTGCTTTCCGGATCGAGCCGGAACCCCACAACCATGCGTGCCTGAATGCCTTGGGTTCGGCACATCACCGCAAGCGCGCTCGCAAAAAGATCGCAGTAGCCCTCGTGCGTTTCGAACAGGAACGCAGCGACGCGATCCCCGTCGCCGGAGATTCTGTCGGCCTTTAAGTTATATCTGCAGCGGCTTGCGATTTCACGCATCAAGGCTTGCACTTTGTCATAGTCGTTGTCATACTTCTGCGCGACGCTGTTCGCCAGCGTAATCACGCGCCGATCCCAAGAGCCGTTATCGGCTTGTTGAAGTTCATTTTTGGTCTGCTCGCGATCGGGGTTTTTCACCGCTCGCAGTTCATCGGGAGTGGGCTGCACCACTTCGGATTTGCACCAAAAAGTTTTGCCGACGGGAAGGCTGTCATCAACAAGAATCTCTCTTGCCGAAACGCGCACACCGCCGTCATATTCCACGCGCGTGGCATATCCCGGCACCGGAACACTGAGCTGCGGACGGTTGATCGTTTCCACAGTGGTCGTCACCGTTCGTGGGTTTTTTAGCTGCACGGGCAGATCAATCAAGTAAGTTTTCGCATAGGGCAGATTCGACTCCGGCGGCGATGCGGCGGGCTCCAACTGAACAGTCTGCCGATCGTCGGGAGCGATCCAACCCTGTCCGCGATAGGCGATGTAATGTTTGCGCCGAATTAGGTTGATTCCCGGAGCGGTGCGAACCCGCAAAAGCGGAAAGTTTGATGCGGTTGCTGGTCCGTTTCCGATCGTCTGATCGTACCGCTGCGTTGACGCTCCGGTTGCGCTGGTGGGTGGGCGGATGGTCAATCGCAAATCAGGGTTTCCCAAAACGTTGCGGATGGTGTTTCCAACCGTTGGCGAAATCACCACAGAAGCGAGCGCGATTGCGACCACCGACGAGATGGCCAGCGTAGGTCCTGCCATCGAACGCCACGAACTGTTTCTGAGTTTGTAGATGTCAGTTTCGCCGGCAGCGAACGCCGTTGCGACCATCACTCTTGTGTGCAGGCGGGTTAGAAGCACGGCAACGCTCCCCATGAACACCACCAGCCAAAACTCAAACCAGTTGCTGGTTTCCAGCCAACTCAGAATTCCGAAAAGCGCAAGCCCCGGCACAAGCATAAAGAACATTGCACCGTCCGTCCAGATGAAAAAACTGCATCCGACGAGCAGAAACGTAAGGTAGGCCGTGTTCAGCAGTTGAAACGGGAACCCTTCGCCCGGCAGCAAACTGTTCAGGTTCATGATGTTCACCGCGATGAGCACAGCCATGGCGATTTGTGGATACGAAGCGTATCGCAATATGCTTTTGTTCTTCATCATCCGGCGAAACGCAAAACTAACGAACAAACCGACCACGCACATCGTTCCGAGCACCAGACCCACGGCGCGCATCTGCAACGAATCGCCCGATCGAAAGATCGCCACGAAACAGGCGATCGCCAGCACAACGTAATCGAGGCCGCTCGCTTCGAGCAGCTGCAGTTGTTCGGATGCGCTAAGCCGCTTTCTCATCGGTAATGAACGGATTCGTGACGATTTTTACGCGCACGCCTTTTCTTGATATTGCCGAGATGAAATCGGCATCGGTTGCCGCAAGATAGGGAAGTTTTTCGTTCGGGCCGACGAACGAGCGCACATCGTAAACCAATACCAGAACGCTTGAACGATGGGAAAGCGTAACGATCGCCTCGGCAAGCCCGGGTTCGGCAACCGTAATCATCAGCACGAAGGTGTTGAATGCCGAGGCTGTCTTCGAGGCGGTCGCGATTTCGTCGGCAAACAGATGTTGATGATCGCATTCCGCCCGGGCCAAAGCGTCGCAAATCTGTTTATATCGCGCATCGGCGGAATGCGCCGGCTGCCGATCGGTTTCCAAGTTCGGGAATTCAACCGCGCTTCCACGGCCGAGCATGATGTCGCTGATGTATGCGGCGTGCCCGCACATGGCTTCCAGCGTGGACTGGTCATCTTCGCCGAATGCCGTGCCCGATGTGAGTTGAGGAAGAATCATGAGATTCGTGTTGAATCCGGTTTCGAACTCCTTGACTTGAAGCGTTCCGGTCTTCGCGGTGCTGCGCCAATGCACATGCCGCAGCGAATCGCCGGCAGCAAATTCGCGCACGCCTTGGGTGCTCATACCAGAGCCGCGGTTTTTGCCTTCATCGGCCTGATTCGCGCCCCATCCGCTGAGCGTGGCAAGATCAACGCCCAACGGAATTCTGCTCGGATGCACCACGATCTCGATCGGGTCGGCTTCATAGGTGCGGTTCACATGCACAATCCCCATCGAGTCGGTGCTCCGCACCATAATTTTCGACCAGCGATAGCATCCGCGCTTTGTCGCGCGAAAGTCGTACCGCGTTTCCACCGCTTCCTCGAAACTGGGCGCAACCGGAACGGGCCGCACGTCCAAACTGCGTGCCATCCGCGGCGGGATAACATCGGAAATCAGCAGCAGCGGCCTGCGGATTTTCCATAACGACCAAACGCGGATTTTGATGCTGACCAGCTCTCCAGCCACAATCACTTTCGGCGCCGAACGCGCAAACCTCAATCCGCGCACAGCCAACTCCGCCTGAAATCGCATCATCAGAAGGGTTACGATCAGCACGGTGCTCATGTAGAACAGCTGCTGACCGCGGGTCAGCACTCCCACGATCATCAGAAAGAGCGCCGCGACAGTTAATGTAAGAAGTGTGTAGCGCTGCGTCATGCAACCGACACCGGAACGCGCACCGAACTTACGATGTCTTCGATCAACTCTTCGGCGCTCACACCGCGCGTTTTCAAATCCGCCCTTGGAATGATGCGGTGACCCAAAACGGCCGCGGCCATCGCTTTCACATCATCGGGACTTACGAAATCGGCGCCGTTCACCGCGGCGTGCGCCTGCGATGCAAGCATCAAAAGCAGCGAGCCGCGGGGCGATGCGCCCAACACGATCTGATTCGCCGTGCGCGTTTCGGCGACAATCTCCACGATGTATTCGCGAATCTGCTTCGCAACTTTCACCTGGCGCACCGCAAGCTGGAGCGCGCGAAGTTCTTCGGGCGTCGTTGCCTGCTGCAACGTTTCGATCGGATGCGAATGCACCTGCGTGAACAGCACTTCCGACTCGGCCGTTTTGTCGGGATATCCCAGCGTCAGCCGCGAAAAGAACCGATCGAGTTGGGCTTCGGGAAGGGGATATGTGCCGGTCAGCTCCACGTTGTTTTGCGTGGCCACAACAAAAAAAGGCTCGGGCAGCGAGTGCGTGATGCCGTCGGTTGTGACTTGGCGTTCTTCCATCGCCTCGAGCAGCGCAGCCTGCGTTTTCGGAGTCGCGCGGTTGATTTCATCGGCCAGCACAACGTTTCCAAAAATCGGCCCGGCACGAAACTCAAACTCCATCGTTTTCTGGTTGAAAACGCTCGAGCCGGTAATGTCGCTGGGCAGAAGGTCAGGCGTGAACTGAATCCGACGAAACTCGCCGCCGATGCTTTTGGCGATTGACTTGGCGAGCATCGTTTTTCCTACTCCGGGAACATCTTCCAGCAGCAGGTGCCCGTTGCAAAGCAGCGTGATGACCGCCTTCTCGATCACGCTCCGCTTGCCGATGATCACATTCTCAATCTGCCGGACGATCGTCTCGGCTTTCTGGGCGATTTGTCCAACTTCCAAACTTTTCCCTCTTTTTGAACGAATAAGGAACGGATGACCCACCCCGTCCGTTCCCTGTGACGATAAATTATGCGGCATCCGTGCGCCGATGGGAAACGCGGGGGCGGCGCCCAAGTATCCTCGGCCAATGATTCTTGCCGAAGCATCCTGGCAACAAGTCCGGGATTTCAGCCGGGAAGCCGTCTGCCTGATTCCCACCGGAAGTCTGGAGCAGCACGGCCCGCACCTGCCGCTCCTTACCGACACGATTCTTTCGACCTTCGTGGCGGCGGGAGCCGAACGCCTCCGCCCCGAGATCACGCTTCTGTATCCCGGCGTGTGGCTCGGATGCAGTTCGCATCATATGGCGATGGCCGGCACCGCCACCGCCTCGACACAAACGTACATCGCCGTGCTCACCGAAATCATCAAATCCGCAATCCATCACGGATTTAGAAAGATGTTTGTGCTGAATGGTCACGGGGGCAACACCGAACCGAACGGAATTGCGCTGCGCGAACTGAAAGTCAAGCACCCAAACCTTACGTTCGCGCATTGTGGATACTTCGCGCTGATTCCGCCTCAACTGCTCGAATCCACCATGCAAGGGCCATTCAAACATATCCGCCACGCGTGCGAAGCCGAAGCCTCGATGATGCTGCACGCCGCGCCTTCGCTGGTGCGCAGACAGGCGCTCCGCGACGACGTTCTTGAAATGCAGCCTGCGGCGCCGAATGGACTCAACTACATTCAGCCGTTTGATGAACTCACCGAAGAAGGCTCCCTCGGATACGCCACACTCGCGACGGCCGAAAAAGGACGACTTTTGTTGGATGCAGCACTGCAGAAAACCGCCGAAGCGATTGATCACATCCACGCCGGGTATTTCATGCAGTCGGTTATCAAAACACCGTGAGTCGGCTCGGCTGGATTCTCGCGTGGGCGGCGGCCGTCCTTCCCATCGCCGGGTTCTGGACGTACGGACTGTTCGATCTGGATGAGGGGATCTACGCCGCCAGCCTGCGCGAGATGCAGCGAAATCATGAATGGATTATTCCAACTTTTGGCGGAAAACCTTTCCTCGAGAAGCCGATTTTGATGTATTGGGGGGCGCTGGCGGCATCCGAGGTTGGAGTCCCAGGCGTGGCGGCGCTGAGGCTTTTTCCGGCGGTCTGCTTTGTGGGACTTTTGGCGGTGATCGCGGCGTTTGTCCGCAGGTTTTATGATGACAAAACCGCCGCAGCTGCGATGCTTGCGGCGGCGTTCTGTCCTTTGGTTTCGGGGGTCGGACGACTGTTCATGCCCGATGCACCGCTGCTTCTGTTTTTCACGCTGTCGCTTTTTGCGTTTTGGATTTCGCTAAGCGGAAGCTTGTGGTGGCGGACGGTCGCGGGATGTTCGCTTGGATTGGCGATGCTCGCGAAAGGGCCGTTTGTGGTCGTTGCGTTTGCTGTGATTGCTGCGTGTATCTGGTTTGGATGCGCAGACGTTCGTTACGGAATGAAGCGCGGATGGATCGCTTTCGTCATCGCGTTTGTGGCGGTCGTTTCCATCTGGTATCTTCCGATTGCGATTCGCGAGGGCCCACAGTTTTTCCGCGAGTTTGTTTTGAAGCAGAATCTGGCTCGGTTCGCAGGGGGCGACGAAGCCCATCCCGGACCGTTTTTCTATTACATCCCGGTGCTCATCCTGGCGCTTTGGCCGTGGGTTCCTTCTTTGTTCTGTTCGATTCGAAATCAAAAAACCGATTTGGAAAAAATGCTTTGGGCATGGAGCGGCGTGATCTTCGTTTTGTTTTCTGCGGCGGGGAGCAAACTTCCGCACTATGTGGCCCCCGCGATCGTACCGCTTGGGGTGCTGGCAGCCGCTGCGGCGTCCAAGCGCCAAGCGGGAAGCGGGGCATGGCAGGGCTGGGTGCTTGCCGCTCTTGGAGTGTCGGCTGCGGCATCGGCTTGGCTGCTCCGTGCCTGGCCGGTGGGAGGCTGGATCGCCTTCGGCGTTTGGCTTGCAGGTGCCGGAGGCGCGATCCTGGCGTTCGAGCCGCGGATCAGGCGGCTGACCCCCGCAATAGCGGCTGGCGTGTTTTGGATCCCGCTGCTTGCGGCGGGAATGCCGTTGTATTGGCAATCAACCCACGGCGACATCTATCGTGTGGCGATGTTTTTGAAGGCCGAGCATCCCAAGGCCGTTTTGGAGTACCGGATGGACGGAATGGGTGAGCCGCTCGCCACGTCGCATCCAAGCCTTCGATGGTATTGCGACTTCCAGCCAACTGACATCGAATGGCCGGAGCAGATTCAGGTTCTGCTCGAGCGGGGAAGTTTTGTTCTTTCCAGGCGGAACCGGTTGACCCCGTCGGTGCTTCGCGAACTCCGCTCGAACGGTTATGACTTGGTGTTGGTTGGGGAGGATTTCGGCGAGTACCAACTGTTCCGCTGCGCTTCGGTGCCGTAATCGGTTGGCTTGAAGATAGTAGACGTTCTTATCTTTTATTCGGTTTTCGCGTAGACAAACGGTACGAAAAGCGAAAATTGGAGGACGATTTCCAATTTTTCCCTTGATTTTCCCAAACCTGTGACCTATGCTAACCCCCAACACCCTACGGACGGGGTGCTCCCTATGGGCGAGGGCTTGGGCGCTCTCCCAGTTGTAGATGGCGGGCCCACACGGATGTGGGCCCGCCGTTGACGCCAAAGAACTATGGAAAACATCGCCGCGAGCAGACGAAGAATCGAAACCAAGCGGCAGTTGTTGGGCCACGACGAAGCCGTGATTGACGACAAGGGTCGGCTCCGGCTTCCAAAGAAGATGGAAGAGGCGTTGGGAAAGCCGTTCGTTTTGTGGGTGAACAAGAGTGGATTGCTGAGCGCGTGGTCGGAAGAAGAGTGGGAATGGCAGACGGCGCGCGCAAGCGAAACGAACATGCAAAGCGAAGAGGATGACGAGATGCTGCGAGCGTTGGGAGAACGAGCCGAGGCGAACATCAAATGCGATGCTCAGGGGCGTTTTGTGATTCCCTCGCGGCTGCGCGAGTTCACAGGATTGAAAGAAGGCGAGGTGGAGCTGATTGGGATGGTAACGCATTTGAAAACCATTCCGAAGAGGCAAGCCGGCAAGGCTTGAGGTGAAGCGGCACAAACCGGTCCTGCTAAAGGAAACGTTGGAGCTGCTTCGCATCGAGCCCGGTGCCGTGGTGATTGATGCGACGATCGGACATGGCGGACATGCGGCGCAGATGCTCCGCATGGCAGGACCGAAAGGGAAGTTGATAGGGATAGATTGGGACGAACAGATGCTTGCAACAGCTAAAGAGAACTTAAAGGATGTGCCCGGCGCGAAAGTTTTTCTTCACGCAGACTTCCGCGACATCCCTCGCCGAGTTTCGGATGCAGCCGACGCGATTCTTCTTGATTTTGGTGTGAACTTGGAGCATTTTGAGGCTGTCGAAAGGGGTTTTTCGTTTCAAGCCGACGCGCCGCTCGATATGCGGATGGATCGGTCTTCGAAAGAAACCGCGGCGGCGTGGCTGAACCGCGCGACGCACGGAGAGATCGCAAAGACTTTGAGGGAGTTTGGCGGCGAAAGGTTCGCAGGAAAAGTTGCAGCCGAAATCGTTTCGCGCAGAAAACAGGGAAGGATGAAGCGCACCGGCGATCTGGTGGAAGCGGTGCTCGCGGCGATTCCGCCCAAAGCCCGTGACAAACGCATTCATCCTGCAACGCGCACGTTTCAAGCGGTGAGAATCCGCGTGAACGATGAACTGGAACAGTTGGAGCAGGCGATCATCGCCATCGCTGATAAGTTGAAAGACGGCGGAAGGCTCGCAACATTAAGTTATCACTCAGGAGAAGACGGCTGCGCCAAACGCGCGATGAAACTTTTGGCCGAAGACCGAAGATTTCGAATTCTAACGAAAAAACCGATTGTGCCAAGCGAAGCGGAAAGGCGTGACAACCCAAGCAGCAGAAGCGCAAAACTAAGAGGCATTGAAAGAATCAAGGAGGAAACTGAATGAGTGCAATATTACATCCGGGATCTGGACGTTTGTCCGGCGGAATTCAACATCGAACGCGAGTGTCGAATCGCGGGCTGGGCGCCCGCGTGCGCTCTGCCGCAGTTTTTGCGGTGTGCATGACGGGGTTCACATTCCTGCTGCAGCAAACGTTTTCGTTTGCAGGAATGCTGATGATCGAAAACTCTCGGCGCGTGGCGCAGACGGCAGAAGCGCGGGCGGCTGCGGCATCCAAAGGCACGCAAGATTTGCGGTTGGAACTGGCACGGATGCAGAGGGCCGATTCCATTGACCGCTGGGCAACGGTAAACGGGTTCGTTCCGTCTTATGCGGTAGAGCATGAACCGAGTCAGCCCGAGTAAGGTGGAATCAGAAGGAAGGTGGCATGCATGGGTGGCTTTCGCAATCGTGTTCTGCGGATTTGGAGCCGCCGCCGCGAATCAACTGCGGGTGCAATGGTTCGGGCGCGCGCGAGTGCTCCAAAACGCAGTTGCAGTGCACCGCTTAGACTCAACGCGGTTCCTCACGGCGCAGCGTGGCGCGATCTATTCTTCCGATGACAAGCTGCTTGCTTGGAGCACCGACGAATCGAGTTTTGGGCTGAACCCGAAAGATGTTCCGCTGAATCCGGCGCTTTATCGGGAGTTGTCGAACGTCACGGGAATTCCGGCATCCGAGCTGTATGATTGTGCATCTCGGGGAGGGCCCGTGCGCGAATGGCCGGTTGGACTCAATTCGGAACAAACCGACGCGGTTGATCGAATCAAGCGCAAGTATTCCGCCGACGGAATCTGGTGCAAACCCACAGGCCGCCGCACCTATCCGCTTTTGGAATACGGAGCGCCCGTTGTTGGATTTGTGGATAACGGCGTGGGGCGCGCGGGAATCGAACAGTCGTACGAAAAAACGTTGCGCGGTACGCCCGGCATGCAGATCGGTGTTACGGACGGAGAAGGAGAGTTTCTTCCGTGGACAATCAAAACGTCGGAATCTAAACCGAAAATTGATGGCAAAGATGTTCACTTGACCATTGACAGCGATTTGCAAACCGTGGCGATGAAATCTTTGGCCGCCGCTTGCGAGAGCAATAAGGCAAAAACTGGAATATGCATTGTGATGCGGCCCGATACCGGCGACGTTTTGGCGCTCGCCAGCTGGCCCACGTTTCACCCCGATGAATATCAGCTGGCTCGACTGATGAGCCATGAAAAGCAGAGAACCAGCCCTGAACTTAATCCCAACGTCGCTTATGTGTTCGAACCGGGATCTACGTTTAAACTGTTCACGATTGCCTTGGGGTTGGATTCCGGAGTTGTGCACCTAAGCGACACGGTGAACTGCACCGGATCGAAACAGTTTTCAACGAAGGTGATTCATTGCGCACATGGGGCTCGACACGGATTGATGACGCCCGATTTGTGCATCGAGCAAAGCTGCAATTTGGCCGCCGCAACTTGGGCAGTAAAAATCGGATACGATCGCTATTACGATCTTTTGAAACGGTTAAACATTTTGAAGCCTGCCGGCGTGGGCTTAGCACACGAGGCCGTCGGGCAGTTCCGCACCAATGAGTTTGCGAAACTGCTGCAGATGGCGAACTTGGGTTTCGGTCAGTCCATTAACGTTGCCCCATTGCGGCTTGCCGCAGCGTTTACCGTTTTTGCGAATCACGGCATCATGTGCGAGCCGCGCTTGGTCGCATCGGTTGGAGGCGACCCGATGCCGCCAGCGAAGCAGACGCGGATTTTTTCTGCCGAAACGGCAGACCGTGTGCGCCGCATGATGGAGTTGTGCATTGACTCGCCTGCCGGAACAGGACACAATTTGAAAATCAAAGGGTATGCCTTGGCAGGAAAGACAGGAACCGCGCAAAAGCTCGGCAGTTCGAAAGGTGAAAACTACGTGAGTTCGTTCGTTGGAATCGTTCCATCCAATCAGCCCAAAGCGTTGGTGCTTGTGATGATTGACTCGCCTTCGAACGGAAGTTATTACGGCGCGAGCGTCGCAGGCCCGGTTTTTCGTGACGTCGCACAGTTCACGATTCAAAAAAATCATCTGCCGCCGGACCGCCCGGGAGAGTTGACCCTTGCGGTTCGCTGAGGCTGCCAGCCTGAGTAACTGCACCGACGTGTTTGGCGATGCCGAAATTGATTCCGTTTGCGTTGATTCTCGCGCGGCGCGAAGCGGTTGTGTGTTTGTGTGCATGCCCGGCAGCAAGAACGATGGCCACGCGTTTATTCAATCCGCGCTGCAAAACGGCGCTTCGGCGGTTGTGCTGAACAACGTTGCCGAAATCGCCGCACTTCGCGATCGTCGTGTGCCCTGCGCAATCGCAAAAGACACTGTGGATGCGTGCTGGCGGTTGTGCAAGGCGGTTTATGGCGATCCCACTGCCGATTTGAAACTGATAGGAGTCACCGGCACGAACGGAAAGACCACTACCGCGTGGCTGATTGCGCACATTCTTGAAAAGACGGGCATGGCGGCAGCATATTCCGGCACGCTCGGCGCTCGGTTCGCCGGAGAGACGATCGAAACCGCACACACAACGCCCTTTGCGCCGGAAGCTAACGAACTGATGGCTGCGCTGAAACGGCGGGGCGCCGGAACTGTGGTCATGGAAGTGTCATCGCACGCTCTTGAGCAGAGGCGGATAGACGGATTCGAATTCGACTGCGCGGTGTTCACAAATCTTTCGCAGGATCATTTGGATTTTCACGAAACGATGGATGCGTATTTCAGCGCGAAGTGCCGGCTGTTCGAAGGAATCGGCCTTCGGAAAACTCCGGTGCGGGTTATTAATGCCGATGACGATTTCGGCAAACGTCTTTTGAAAAAATATCCCGGCGGCGTTTCTTTTGGCGAGCGAGCCGATACGTTTCGGTTGGTGCGCTCGCGCTTTGACGCGGAAAGTTTAGAGTTCGATTTTTTGCACAACGGCAGTTTGTATCAGGCGGCGATGCCGATCGGCGGAAGGTTTAACGTGATGAACGGGCTCGCGGCGGTTGCGGGCGCCTTCGGCGTCGGCGTGCCGCCCGATGCAGCGATCGCCGCGCTGCGCACCACGCCTCCCGTTCGTGGAAGGTTAGAACCCGTGCCTACTGGTGCACCGTTTTCTGTCATTGTGGATTATGCGCACACGCCGGATGCGCTCGAAAAACTTCTTATTTCGGTTGTCGAACTTCATCCAAAGCGAGTGATTACGGTTTTTGGATGCGGCGGCGACCGCGACCGCGCGAAACGACCGAAGATGGGTGCGGTTGCGGCGAAATACTCGACGAGAATTTATGTCACGAGCGACAATCCACGCACCGAAAACCCGCACGCAATCATCGAAGAGATCGTTGCGGGTATGCAGGGCGCCGATGCGGTGATTGAACCCGACCGCCGCGCCGCGATCCGCCTTGCGATTGAATCTGCGCAACCGGGAGATCTGGTGGTGATCGCAGGCAAAGGGCACGAAGATTATCAGATCATCGGCGACAAAAAATATCATTTAGACGACCGCGAAGAGGTGCAAAACGCGCTCAGGAGTTTGTCCAAATGACGCTGACCTTCGACGAAATCGCTGCGGTGCTCGGGACGCGGCGCGTGGGTGACGGCATCGTCCGCGGAATCTCGCTGGACAGCCGAACCACCGAACCCGGCGATCTGTTTTGCGCGATTGTCGGCGCAAATCACGACGGACACAATTTCATTTCACAGGCGGTGGAACGGGGCGCCGTCGCCGTGATGACCACAAGAACGGTCGCATCGCCGGTTCCAAGATTTGTGGTCGAATCCATCGAAGACGGTTTGGCAAAAATCGCGTTGGTGATTCGCGCGACGTTCGGCGGCAAAGTGGCAGGAATTACCGGAAGCGTTGGAAAGACCAGCGTGAAGGAGTACTTGAGCGGGGCGGTGCAGGATGAGTTTGCTTTGAAGTCGCCGGGAAACTTGAACACCGAGTTCGGCCTGCCAAAGGTGTGGATGATGCTGGATTCGCGCGCGCGTTTTGCAGTTTTAGAGATGGCGATGCGTGGGCCGCGACAGATCGCGCATCTCTGCTCGTTTTCTAAGCCGCAATACGGTGTGATCAGTTCGTTGGGGACCGCGCACATCGGAGAACTCGGAAGCCGGGAAGCGATCGCCGAAGCCAAATGCGAACTGTTGCGTTCGCTTCCGCAATCGGGGTTCGCCACCGTTCCGGCCGATGATGGGTTTTTGGACCTGATGTCAGAATCGTGCGGGTGCCCGTTTCAAACATTCGGTTTTTCCGAGGATGCAGATTGGCGCGTTGCCGAGTGGGAAACGGATTGGAAAGCGGGACGGACCCGCGCGCACGTGTTGCACAAAAGCGAAAAGTTCCAATGCGACGTGGAAGGCATGGGCTCTGCCGCAGCGCGTAATGCCGCGGCCGCGCTTGCCTGCGCCGTTTCGATGGGTGTTGACGCAGTGACGGCGAGCCAAGCGATGATGACCGCGCGGATTCCTGCTGGTCGAATGAAGTCGCTTTTCATTCACGGCGCGCAGATCATCGTGGACGTTTACAACTCGAGTCCCGAATCGTGTTCGGAAGCGATCGCCAACCTCGAACGCATTCCTGCTGCGGGCAAACGGGTCGCGATTCTGGGCGACATGCGCGAACTTGGTGAGTTTTCGAAAACGTTTCATCTGGAAATCGGCGAAAGAATTGCGAGATCGAACATTGACTGTTTGATTGTTGTGGGCGAAGAGGCCGCGCTGATTGGAAAAGGTGCCGAAGATGCGGGTTTCAGGGGCGAGATTCAATATCTGAAAACCGCGATCGAAGCGAGGCCGATCGTGATGGGACTTCGTGAAGGAAGCGTTGCACTTTTGAAAGCCTCACGCGCGGTGGAATTGGAAAAAGCGCTTCCCGAATCGGAGGTGAAACTTGCCTGAAGAAATGAGGTCGTTTTGGACGGCGTTCATCGCTTCCGCGCTTTTTGCGTATCCGTGGATGCGCGCGATGCGCGTCATGAACGCCGTGAGCGAAACTTATGCTTTTGCGCCCGAAAGCCACCAATCGAAATCCGGCACGCCGAACGTTGGCGGTGTTTTCGTTTTGGCGGCGATTCTGATTGCGGCAGCCGTTTGGATTCGGGGCGCTTTCACCGAGATCAGCATCATCGTTTTCGGTTTTGGAATCATCGGGTTTTTCGATGACTATCTGATCAAGAGGCTCACGGGCCAGCGGGGGCTGCGATGGAAAACAAAGTTGGCTGCGCAGATCGTCGTCGGCTTAGTTTTCTGCGTGGTGCGCGGTTTCAATTGGGAATCGGCGTTCGCGGCGTTCATTCTCGTCACTTTTGCGAATGCGTACAATTTTACCGACGGCTTGGACGGCTTGGCCGCGAGCCTGATGATTGCTGCTCTGATTCCGTTTGCCGCGCTGCAATCTTCGGCATTGGCGATGGCGATCATCGGCGCGCTTCTGCCGTTTTTGGTGATTAATGCGCCCCCTGCCAAATGTTTCATGGGAGACGTGGGAGCGCTTCCGCTTGGAGCGTTGTTCGGCTGGGTGCTGCTTTCTTCTCCGTGGAAAACCGAGTTGTGGCCGTGGCCGCCTGCCGCCATTTTCTTAATCGAACTGGTTCTGGTTCCCGTTCAAATCCTCGCGGTAAAAACGATCAAACGAAAAATCTTTCCGGCAACGCCGATCCACCATTCGTTCGAACTGATGGGTTGGCCCGAAACGAGAATTGTTGCAGCGTTCGTTGCGGCGCAGATTGTGCTCGGCGCAATCAGCCTAAGTCTCATCGCCGATTGGAGCGCAAAACGATGACGAACAGTTATCGCGATGCGCGCGTTGTGGTCATCGGCTTGGGACGCGCTGGATTTGGAATGTCCAAAACGCTGAACGCCGTGGGAGCGAAAGTTTTGGCAGTTGACGAAAAATCGGCCGACAATCCGGATCTTCTTGCCGCATCGGATGCGCTTTGCGCGGCTGGAGTGGATGTCATCACAAGTTGGTCGGGCGACTTGCAGTTTTCGACGTTAGATCTCATCGCTCCGTCGCCGGGGGTTTCGGCAAATCATCCAACGCTTCGATCTGCCGCCGCTGCCGGGGTTCCGATTCATTCAGAAATGGAGATCGCGTATCGCATTTCGCGCGCTCCTATCATCGCAGTCACGGGAACGAACGGAAAGTCAACGGTTACGGCGCTCACTTGGCACATGTTGAAAACGCAAAAGCAGAGCGCAGTTCTTTGCGGAAACATCGCCGGCAGCGGATATGACGAAACCGTTGTTACCACCGCGGCGCTGAACGCGAGCCCCACGGATATTTTGGTGGCCGAAGTGAGCTCCTTCCAACTTGAATGGATCGCCGAGTTTCGTCCTCGTGCCGCGGCCATCATTCAGATCGCGCCCGATCACCTCGACCGATACTCCAGTTTCGAACAGTACGCGGCGACCAAGCGGAAGGTTTTTTCAAACATGGGGGCGGGCGATACCGTCGTTGCTCACCACGACAGGCCGGAAACGTTCCCGCCAACTGAATCCGGCGTGAATCTTTTGAGCATCGGCTCGACCGGCTGCGACGCTTTGCTCGAACAAGGCCGTCTTAGTTTTGTGAACAGCGCGGTGGTGATCGAATCGCGGAGTCTTTGGTTTCCTGGACAGCATAATCTGGAAAACTGCGCGTTCGCATCGCTGCTCAGCCTGCCGTTCGGTGCAACGTTGGAAGGCTGCTCGCAAGCCATAACCAGTTTCAAAGGTCTGCGAAACCGAATGGAGTTTGTCGGCGAACAGGCGGGCGTGCGTTATATCAATAACAGCATGTGCACGAATCC
>Ga0070741_10003926_pt1 | contig 35708 bp, 20 predicted proteins | sample Coa_R1_4_FD_66440 | JGI IMG/M metagenome (GOLD analysis project Ga0070741, IMG submission 66440) | Surface soil microbial communities from Centralia Pennsylvania, which are recovering from an underground coalmine fire - Coalmine... | ecosystem: Environmental > Terrestrial > Soil > Unclassified ... | reverse complement strand
CCGACCCGCTCCGGTTCGATCTCCACCGCCTTGCCCCAGCTCAATACCATGTTCCAGGCCCGCTTCGAGGCTGCCGCATGATTCTTCTAAACACAACTTTCTTGACAAGTGCCCGGCCACGATGTGCTTCAGCTGCCGGTTCTCTTCTTCCAGTGTCCGCAACCGCCTCGCCTCACTCACTTCCATGCCTCCGAACTTTCCCTTCCACCGGTAAAAACACGCCCGCGTGATCCCGTGCCGCCGGCACAGCTCCTCGGTTCCCACCCCAGCTTCCGACTCCTTCAGGATGGCAATGATCTGTTCTTCGCTGAATCGACTCTTGCGCACAACTCCTCCTCTCGGCCCTGGGCGGGCCATTCTAAATGGGAGAAGTCACATTTCCACTGGGCTACTTTCCGGGGGGCAGGTCACCTTGGAAGAAGCCGTGCAAAAAGCACCTTGTTGCTTCCCGGAGGTACGTGCTCACTTCGGGGCTCGGAATACGCCCAACCAACACCGGCGTGAGTTTCAGAAAGCGTCGGACAATATCCTCGATCTCAGCGACACATTGCCGCGCGTAGAAGTCATCAACGGCCCATTTCCAGTGTGCCTCGCCGCGCGACGTACATATGAGGGCTCGGATTACTGGAGCAAAATGACCGAGTTATCGAGAAATATTTTTCCGGACTGAGCAGTCGCGGCCGGGCGGCAGCACACTGCGAGAAGGAGGCATGCAGCACTTTTTGCGGCTACTGATCATTTAGCGTTGAAGCATGATTTCATCTCAGCTCGTCCTCCGTTCGCAATCCAGAATGTGTCGCCTGTGTGGCGGATTTTTCCAGGTCGAGAATTGGCTGCAAGTTGAGCGCACGGAGAAAGTCCGCGGCTACTTCTGCCACAGTTTGATTGCCATCGATATCAGTCAGCACTCCGCGTTCCTGGTAGAAGCTGGCCAAAGCCGCAACCTCTTGGTCATAAATTCGCAGCCGCTCGCGCACTGTCGAGGGCAAGTCGTCCGCGCGCGCGGTGAGTGCGCGGCCATCGACATCGCAGATGCCGTTCCTTAATGGCGTCCTGCCACTTGCGTTGTAAGCCGTCCCGCACGCGGGGCAAATCAGGCGCGATGACAGTCGCGCCAGCAGAACGGGAGTGGGCACAATCAGCCGGAGTACACGCAAGTCGAACGCGTTCCGCAGCCAAAGCAGAGTTGCCTGCAACATCTTTGCTTGTGCGCGGGTGCGAGGGAAACCGTCCAGAATGAACCCGCGAGCGCAGTCCGGCCTTATTGTTCTCTCCTCGAGCACGTCCCTCACCAGCGAATCTGGAACCAGATTTCCGGCATTGATGAACGCTTTGACTTGTTCGCCGATAGCAGAACTGCCACCCGCGTATTCACGCAGAAGATGGCCGGTAGAAATATGAGGTATCTGCAACGTAGCGGCGAGTTGTTCGCATTGCGTGCCTTTCCCTGCCCCTGGTGGTCCAATTAGTACGATTACAAGAGCAGTGCCTTTGTGATTGCTTACCTTCAAACTTCCTCCAAGGTTACGAATGACGATTGTTCTTAATCTGAAAGGTGACTGGGCGCCGATGAAGGGACTGTCAACCGTTGATTTGCTTCGCTGAGTAAATGAACTGCACCAGGCTTAAACTCGATGTCCGTAATCGCCTCAAACTCGCGCGGTATGCGCGCCAGGAGCATCAGATAATGGACCGTTCTGCTGGCGCCCGCCGGAACGCAGGTCAGCGTAGGCTCGCCAAAAAGACGTCCGAACAGAAATGAGTCCCGCCGCATAAGTGGCAGGGGAGTTGTGCTGAATTCCAGACCGCGGGCTTGTGTTTTTCCGTTCCAGGGGGGAGCTGCGATGCCGCGATTTTCTTCCCATATCGCAAGCCATGGGAAGTCCTCACGCCGGAAGCAGTATGCGATTAACAGTCCGTACTTGCGATTCACGGCGGCGATGAAGCCGAACTTTCTCTTCTTATCCAACAGCACGCCGACGACAAAGCCGCAGCCTTCGCGAATGAAGGGGCATCTGAGATCGGCTTCGCCACCTGATGCCAACGGAGCATGCGGCCACAAAAACTCTTTGTTGGATACGAGCAGAGGAATGGCGCCCTCATAGCCGTTAGGATCCGTCAGCCCCTTTGTACCCGGTGCATATATGAACGTTTCGCCCGGAACCAGAAACTGTGGTCCCAGTGTCACGTGCTGTGTCCAGTGAAAGAAGTGATCGGATTTCCGGCGGTTCTCGACGACTTCCGTTATGTAAGTAATCGATTCATTTTTGCGCAGTTCAATGGTGCGACTGAACCCGAGACCCGCGATCGGCAACTCCACGAAGAGTTTCAGTGCAATGCGCTGGTCGCCGCGATCCAGCGCCACCTTTCGCCAGCGCGATGATGGAGCTTCCCCATGTTGCGACAGCCCTATCCGCGTTTCTTCCTGCGACGGAGAACCGAAATAATCCAGGCAGATGTTGTGTCCCACGATGCCGGAAAGTAATTTCCCTTCCGTGATGGTTCCGTATTTCTGCTCATGAATTTTTTCACGGTAGCAATGAGGTTCGATGGTCTTCCACGGCGGAACCCAAAGAGGACTGAGCCGCGGATGATCTTCAAAATGGAATTCCGCGATATGTCCGCCGCCAGTCAGGGTCGTCAGACGTACTACGGAGTTTCCCAGCGCGTAGCCGGTGCGGCCTTGCCACTTCGTGGGTTTGCAAAACAAACGCTCGGCGGCCTTCGGCATGACTCACTGGCTCTGTATTACTGCGAGTTTGAACGGCTCAACGCATCCGACCATGACCGAATCCTCCCCATACTTCTCGCGTAAGTGATCGCGAATGGGATCAAAAAACTTCGTGATCTTGGCGTAACTGGTGTAGGCCGCGCCTTGCGCGAGGATTTGCTTCAGACGGTAGATCGCCTGGGTGAGGTCTTTACCGGACTCGTAAATGGGGCGGGGCCAAACCGTAATATCGATCATCCTGTCCCATCCCGTTTCATGGTTCCATGCCAGCAAGCGATCGAAATAGGTCTCTACCAGCCGGGCACACACTTGAATGTCCGGCTTGCCGCGCAATTCCTCGATCAACCTTTGACGAGCGGAGCGGATTTCGAGCTGAAGCTCCAGGTTGCGTGCTACGGCTAGCGCATCTGGAAACAGAAAGCGTCCTAGCGCACCGGCCCTTACTGCTGGTGACGTCAGCATCTTTTTCAACTCGCCTATGTTCGAATCGATCCGGTCCGGATCGTCTTCGCTCAATGCAAGAAAAGCATTCGCAATCAGATCCTTCTGATCGGGATAAAGCTGGGTGGCCAAATCCATCAGCACGTCCCGTTCAGGCCGGCTTTCATAGCTTGAATCCCACGCTGTCGCGAAGAAGTAAAAAGTCCGGGGGAATTGCAAAAGCATCAGCTGGTTGTTCCCCATGACTCCCTGCAGTCCCGGAAATTGTCGGGCGCGATCAAGCACTTTCCGCACCGGTTCTTGCCCCAGATTGGTGGCGGGAAATGCCGGTTCGCTTTCAATAGCGCCATAAGGGAGGTAGACAGTTTTCCCGAGGACGTTTTCTTTCTGTACAATCGGCAGATACGGCGACTGGCCGGCGATCAATTCCCAGGGTTCGGGAAGGTTCTGCTGAAAATTGCGCACGGTTGTTTCCATGAAAGCGGCATCGCTTTCATCTGGATTTTTATCAGTCCAGTCGTATGCCGCGACCACGGAATCGGTAGAGGTGAAGAATTTATGCCGCCCCCATCCCACGTGCATCCAGTCGACGAGCACGGTCTTGTCCCGATGCAGGCTGTACTGGTCGAGCAGCTTGCGCGCGCCTTGAAAAATTTTGACTTGATCGCTTAAAGGACTCTGCGGCCAGCCTCCGGGATCAGAGTCGATCATCACAAAACCGTCCGCATTATTGACGATCTTGTATAAGGCTTCGAAGGATTGCATGATGCGATTGAACTGGGCAGAATCCGCGGGATTCATGTCCTTCTGACAATCGTTCACCCAATAAGCCCGCAAGCGCGGGTCAGGCGTGCCGCAATCGGAGATGCCGATGCGATTCGCCGATTGCATGATCCAGACCTGCATCCCGCGCTGATTCTTCGCGTAATCCACCACACGTCGGACCTCTTGAAGATAAGCTCGATCTTCTGCGGACAACGGGACGGGCAGGATTTCCATGAATGGCCATAAGAAAAAAAGATTGATCCGCTGCGCCCAGGCGATATCCACGAAGCGCTTCCAGTCCGCCTCTTTCCATGCTCTGAAAGCGTAGGGATAGTTCAGCGGCCATCCGTTGAGGTGTATACCGCGCAGCTTGTATTGGGGTTTGCTCTCGAGCGACAGCGTGTTTGGCAGTACCAGAGACTTGCCTTTGAACTGCAGCATCTGCAGCAAAGTCGCGATACCGGCATTGGTGCCGTGCGGGCTGGCTCCGGCCACAGCAATCACGGTCTGATGCGGCCGGGCGATGGTGCGTATGACGAAGCTGTCGCTATCCTGTTCCTGCGAAAAGTTCAGCCCGGGGGCAATCGCGCGGGCTATAGCCGCTCCAATCGAGACAATAACTTTGGAATCGCGGGCCCTTTCCGGAGTTGCGGCGAGAATCGTCTTCACGCCGGTGATACCGGTCACGTAAGAAGCGAAATCCCTGGCGTCGTACTGGACATAAGAAGGTTCACCGGCGTCCACCAGAACCGTGACGTGATCCAGTGCGATTGAATCCGCCGATTGTGCGGCGGCACTCGCACTAAGCAGAAACAGGAGAACAGCAAATTTGATTTGAACTGGTGAAATTCGAAGCATCGTCAGCGGGACCTCACCAACCCTGGATAATCGCGAGCTTGAACGGCTCGATACATCCGATCATGACCGAGTCGCGCCCGTAGTTCTGGAGCAACTGCCGGCTTATGCCGTCAAAAAAATCGGAAATCTGCGTGTAACTGGTGTAGGGACGCCCTTGCGCAAGAATTTTTCTCAGTTGCGCCGCTGCGGAACCCAGCTCTTTATCTTTTTCGTAAATCGGGGCGTTCCAGATGGTGATGTCGATCATTTTGTCCCAGCCGGTCTCGTGGTTCCATGCCAGGAGCTTAGCGAAATAATCCTCGAGCAAACGCGCGCTTTCCTCGACGCTGGGTTTTTGATCCCGCTCCATTGCATGAATGAATTTCTGCCGGGCCGCGCGGATTCCCAGTTGCATCTCGAGGTTTTTTGCGACTGCAAGCTGGTCCGGAAAAAGGTAACGCCCAATCGCGCCCGCATGCCCGGCATTGCCGCTCTCGACCAACTTCGAAATCTCTGCCAGAGTTGGCTCGATTTTCTTCGGATCGTTCTCCCGCAGCCCCTGAAATGCGGCGGCGATCAGTTGTTGATGGTCAGGATAGAGTTGCCGGGCAAGTTCTGAAAGCACTTCAGGTTCATTGCGATCTTTATATCCTGCATCCCAGGCACGATTGAAGAAATAAAATGTGCGCGGAAACTGCAATGACATTAATTCGTTATTGCCCATGATCCCTTTCAGATCAGGAAATTTCGCCGCGGTCTCAAAAACCTCCTGCACAGACTTGAGCCCAAGATTGGTGGATGGAAATGCCGGTTCCATTTCGATTGCGCCGTACTGCAGGAAAGTAGTTTTGTTGAGCACAGATTCCTGCTGCGCCGATTGCAGATAGCTGGAAATGCCTGCAATCAACTCCCATGGCTCGACGAGGTTTGTCTTGACGTTTTCAATTGTTTTCACCATGAAGTCGATGGCCCGCTCGCCACTCTCATCTCCACTCGGGTGGCGGCCCCATCCTAACCACATCCAATCGACCAGCTTGGCCTTTGCGCCGTGAACGTTGTAACGGTCGAGCAGCTTTCTCGCGCCGTTGAAAATCTTCGTCTGATCGCTCAGCGGACTTCCTGGCCATCCACCTGGGTCTGAATCGATGAAGCAGAAACCATCGGCATTGTTGACGATTTTGTACAGCGCTTCGAAGTGCGCCAGAATTTTCGAGAACTGCTCCGGATCGGCCGGATTCATATCCTGCTGACACTCGCCCATCACCCAGTACGTGCGGAATCTCGGATCTTTCACCTTGCAGTCGGAAACCCCGATACGATTTGCCGATTGCATGATCCAAACTTCCATACCCCTTTGCTTCTGAGCATAGTCCACCACTCTCTGCACTTCGTGGAGATACGCGTCGTCCTCGGGCGAAAGGGGAAGCGGAACGATCTCCATAAACGGCCAGAGATAAAACAAGTTCACGTGCTGTATCCAGGCGATGTCCACAAAGCGTTTCCAGTCCTCTTCTTTCCATGAGCGGAACGCGTAGGGATAATTCAGGGGCCAGCCGTTGAGATGAATGCCGCGGACAGCAATCGCGGGTTTACTCAGCACGTCGACTGGTCCATCCAGATAGGCGGAGTTCCCGTCGCCGTGTATCAGCCGCATCAACCTGGCTATTCCGGCGTTTGTACCGTGAGGATCAGCGCCGGCCACAATCAAAAGTTGCTGATTGGCCTGATTCACGCTGCGGATTACATAACCCTCTCTCCCGAGGTCGCCAGCGTCACCAATTGAAAGGTGGAGATCATCTGCGGCGGACTTTCCAACGGCAATCACCGACGCAGCCTTTCTCAGTTCTTTGGCGTTACTCGAAACTGAAACCCGGTCCCCGGTAATCTCGCGCAAGTAGGTTGCAAGATCTCTCGCCCCATATTGGACGTATGAAGGCTCATCGGAACCCACCAAAACAGCATGATAATCGAGCGATATTTGGATTTTCGGCTGTGCAGTCGCTATCGGCAGAGCCAGCAAAAAGAGCGCACAAACTGTTAGTAGCATTCTGAATTTAAATGTGATATCCGTATCCATCGCTAGGTTGTCCCCTGCAACGAGCACACATCTTAACTCAAGATTCGTACGTATGTAAACCAAATTGTGCTATATGATCGATCATTCGATCTCTCTGAGGGTCGTTATGAAAACACATTTTCTCCTCTTCGCGATCATGCTGAGCACGGCTACGACGGCGGTGGCAAATAGCAATATTTTTGAAATCGGCATCCGCGATGAACGGTTTACCGAATTCAAACGCAACTGGGAAAACGGCAGACCCGTACGTTATGTGGCCGGTGTGAGCACTCCTGACAAGGATTGGCCGGCATTTCAGCCGGGCGATTTCGACAGAATGGTCTCCCGCAGTACCATGCAGCAGGATTGGACTGAAACGCAGCCAGAATCTGAGTCTGCGCCGTTTGTAATCCAGTTCAATCTCGCCGAAAAACCCAAAGGTGAATTCGTCCTTCATCTCGACGCGATATTCCGTAACCGCCGCCCGGCAGCACCGCTTTACTCGCTCCTGATCAATGACACACATTCTGCAAACTACAGGCTCCGGCCACGTCCGCGGCCGGACCTATGGTGGCCGAATGGCGGCGAGGCTGACGGCAATATGCAGTACTTCGGCTATGTGTCAACAGACATGGTCCTTCCGGCTTCATACTTTCACCAGGGCGCGAACACTTTAAGCCTGGCATGCAAGGATGGTTTCGGAATTTTTTATGACCGGCTTGCACTTTCCAACAAACCTGAAAACACGCCAAAGCTCGTCGAAGATGTCACAGTTGAACCGACAGTTCTGTACAAGCAAACTTCATCGGGCGAAGTTGAACTCACAAAAGTTTCCGTCCGGACGACACGGCCGCCTGGTAGAACGGCACTCAAGTTGGTAGTAGGAAGCGCGACTGTTGAATCGCAAGTTGCGCAGAATGATCCAGGCGATCTGGAAGCCATTGTTGCGGTTCCAGCGGTCGAGGGTCCTGTCCCAGTTTCACTGTACATGTCCGGGAACCGGTCGCCGGTCTATCGGGGCACCTTCACGCCCGCGCGTCGCTGGCGCGTGTACGCCTTGCCCATGGAACAAGCAGACTTCGGCTATAACGATCTGCCGGCCCGGACGCTTGAGTGGGAAAACCGGTTCATCGACAAGGCGCTGAATATCCAGGCGAAGTACCCGTCATATTCCTTCACGCTTGATGCGGCTGCGAACCTGGAATCTTATGTCGCTACTCGAAACCAGCCTCAGAGCAATGCTTTGCTGGACAATCTGCGCACTGGAAAATGGGGCATAAATGCGCTCTATGCAAATTCTTTTACCGGACTGGCAACTCCGGAGGAAATCTACCGCGGGCTGGAATTTTCACTGCGCGCAGGCAAGCAATTCGGAGTGCCCATCGACTCAGCATCGCAGACTGATGAGCCTTCCGTCACCTGGGCCCTGCCGCAGATCCTTTCCGATGCCGGAATACAATACTTCACCAACGGCAGCGATCCCATCCGCGGTGCCTTCAATCCAATTGGACTGCTGAATTTTCATTCACCGTTCTATTGGGAAGCGGCGTCGGGAGCGAAGGTACTGATGTGGAGCGGCATCTCATACACCGCGGTCGACGACATGACCTGGGGAGGATGGAATCCTCAATCGTCGAAGACAGGAAGATATGAGACTTCGCTCTTCGGTCTAACCCGCTCCTTGCCGATGTTTCTCTCCCAGTACGCTCGCGCAGATTTCCCATTTGATGCTGTGCTCCTCTTTGGATTGCACAACGATGAAATTCCGATGCGCCACTGGGGCGATGCCGACGTCATTGAGCGCTGGAACCAGGAGTATTCGTTTCCCAAAATCATTCCCGGCACACAGCGTGATTTTTTCGCATATATAGAGGAGCATTTCGGCGATCAGATTAAAACCTATCGCGGCGACGGAGGCGCCTACTGGGAAGATGAAGCCGGTGCCGATGCGCGTATTGCCGCCATGATTCGGACGGCGCAAACACAACTCACTGCCGCCGAGAAATTTGAAAGCATCGCGACCTGGCTCCAGCCTCGCCTGAAGTTCGACCCCAAACCCTTCGACGAGGCATGGAAAAACATCCTTCTTGCGGATTCGTATGTATGGAGCGACGCCAACTCCTTTCGCCGGCCGGAAAGTTATCGCACACGTGGCGGAGAAGCAGCGCACCGTGCCTGGGCGGAGGCCGCCGTTCAACAAAGCAGCGACCTGCGCCTCACGGCAATGGATAAGATTGCTGAATTGATTTCTACCCCGAAACAAGGGACCGCTGTCTTTAACCCGGAGAGTTGGAAACACAGTGGCTTCTTTGATTTTGAACTGGAACCTGATGAGATGCTCACCGATGCGGCAACCGGCCAGCCAATTCCATGCGGAGTTATCAGGACCCATGCCGATTATGTCGATGTGCGCTGTTGGGCAGATGAGGTCCCGGCGACAGGATACAAATTCTACGCAGTTAGTAAGGGACGGACCTCGGAAGGAGAACCCGTCGCGCTCGACTCTTCTGCTCCCGCCATCGAAAACAAGTTTTATCGCCTGCAAATCGACGTTCAAACCGGCGCTGTGGCTCACCTGATTGACAAAGAAACAAATCACGACCTCGTCAACGCAAAGTCGGGATACCAGCTAAATCAGTACTTATATGCATCGGGCGGCGATCCGGGATCGTTCATCCCTGGCAGCCTGAAAGACAATCGGATTCTGGCAGCCGATATTACCCTTCCCTTGCCGGAACTGGAACTTCACCGAGCCGCGGCAGCGAGCGGAATTGAAGCGCGGCGATTTCCCTGGGGAACCATTCTGACGCTGCACACAAAAGCGTTAAACACGCCGGAGATCACAACGACGATTACCTTGCCCGACTTCAGCAAGAAGATATGCTTCGACAACGAAGTGACTAAGACGCAAACTCTAAAGAAGGAGGGCGTTTACTTCGCCTTTCCTTTTGCATTACAAGACCCTCAAGTGCAATACCAGGGCGCTACCGCCTGGGTGAATCCTGAAACTGACATGCTGCCCGGAGCCAATCGCCAGTGGTTTGCCACGCAAGGAGGGGTACGGGTAAGTGGCAAAGACCTGCATATCTCTTGGGCTGCAGCGGATGCGCCCTTAATCACCTTGGAGGACATCAATCGCGGACTGTGGCCGGAATCAATCAAAATCCAGTCGGGCACTCTTTTTTCGTATGTGATGAACAACTACTGGTACACCGACACCCCAGCTCAGCAGGGAGGAGAGTTTCGCTTCCGCTACGCGCTCACCAGCGCTCGCGAAATCCCGGAAGGACGGTCTGCAGCCTTCGCCGCCGAACAGCAATCGCCTTTGTTTGCTCTGCGGCGTTACAACATGGGCTGGGACACGATGCTGCCCGAGACTCAGGGCGGCTTTTTAGAAGCAACTCCTGAGGGGATCAATGTGCTGACCATGAGAGCAAATCTGGCAGAACAAGATTCGTATCTGTTGCGCGTACAGAACACCACCTCCCGCGCCTTCACAGCAAAGTTGCGCTTCTCGCATGGCACAGTAAAGGGGGCATTTCTCAGTTCTGTTCATGGGGAGCGAACAGGAGACGCGAACTGGAACGCCAGCGAAATCCTGCAGCCGATGGGTCCTTACGAAATTCGGACTATGGTTGTGAAGGTACACTGAAAAACCACGACAGAAGAACTCAACCGGCCAAGCCAAGCAGGGTGGCAGCGCCTAGCCCAATAGCAATGCCAAACTTGGCATAGGCGCCGACCCGTTCACGAAAGAACAGGACGCCCCCGAGCACGACTACGCACATACTCGCGCCCATACCGAGCATGTAAACCACGCTACCCGGGACGCCGGAAGCCAGCGCCAAGCCCATAAAGAATTGACCCCCGACGCTGGCGATTGCCATGATGAGCCCAATCGCGAAATTGACTCTGGATAGCTTTTGTCGAACCTTGATTAACCCAAGAAGTCCGAACATGAAGCCAGCGAAATACCAATACACCAGGTACACGGCCGTGTATTGCTGAGCGAGTCCCCGTCCAGCGAGAACGCGAAGTCCAAATGGGCAAATGCCATTAAGAAAAAAAGCAGCCATCATGGCAGTAATCCAGATCTTCACGTTAGCGCGCGCGGGGACTTCGCCCTCGGTTGAAAGCCCTGAACTCTCCTGCTGCTTGTCCTTCCAGAGCAGGATGATCGACGCCACCACTAACCCCAGCACCAAAACTTTCGTGAGTGAAACAGATTCGTGATAAATGAGAGCCGATAGACCAGCCGGCACGATGGCCGACAAATTCATGAAGATCCAGCTGGTTGTAATTTTCCCGAACTGCAGGCCATAGAGGAACACCCAAAACGCCAGGATCGCCAGGGCGCCGAAAAACACCGCAGTTCCACCCACACTTGCAGGAGGCAACAAGTTCGCCTTCTGCACCAGGCCAACATAGAGAGCCATGAATAAAGACGATCCTCCAAAGAGGGTCAGAGCGGTATTAAGCGGCGGACAACCATAGCGATCTCCGAGTTTGCTGAGTATTCCCAATACGCCAATACTCAGCATGGCGAGGACTGCATATATATATCCCAGCAACATGAGAGTTCCTCGATAGCCGGCGCACTAAGCTGCCTTCCACAGCGATCTCAGCGTTTCGAACACCATTTGCTCGCAACCGCGGCGCAATGCTCGACGGTGGCGGTACCGTAACGATGCTCCGCCTAGAGCGGGAAATGTGGCGGCTTCATATCCGCCGAGTGTCAGTTCCCGATCAGTTGGAATGTAACTTTCGCAACCGTTGCTATAGGCAAGCATCATTTTGGTCCGTGTAGGGATTTCAGAATCCAGCCTCAGTTGGTATTCAGCGAAAAGTTCGTGGGTCGCTGTTAGCATCGACCACTGATCGCCCATGCGTAGCAACTGTGCATCGAAGCGCAGAGGCCGCTCGTCGCCTTGATCGACCTTTTTAAGCAGGTCGCGCAAGCAGAGCACCGTGTCCATCATCCACCAGGCCTTGCTTTCCATGGGTTGCGTGTCGTCAGCGGCAGTAGATTCGGTCTGGCTCTTCGCCATCTCGGTCTGGTTCTGCATCTCCCACAGCTGCTCATCGGTAAACGAATCGGCACCGTAGTGGTCTTTGAGTTTCTGCTCTGCCTGGCGGAGTACCTCCTGGCATTCGTTACGTGAAGGAAGTGGAAGAAGGGGAAGCGCCACAGAAGCCGATGTCAGTGTGAACGCCTGAGATGTTAATGCTGAACTGTTCAAGGTCGCGGAGTATGCCGCATCGGCCAGCTTTGCCCCTGCCCGTTGCGCGGCGTCGAGTCCGCCCCGCAGAGGATCGCCATTAATATCGGCTGCAAAAGCTTGCCCGAACACTGGAACAATGTTCGTGCCCAATTTTTCTTTGAGACTCTGCGCCGCAAAGCCGGGAAACTCAGCGCTGATCAGGCGGCTCGAACCATGAATAATGACGGGGTGTGCCGCGTGGCTGAACAAAAGGGAAAGCAGTTCCCCGTTGCGCCGTTCCACGCACAGCACATCCACAAATGGAACTACAGGACCCTCGGGATTTGGCTTCATCACGACCGCTCCGCCCGAGAGTGTGCGGCGATTTGTCCCGATTTGCGCCGGTGCCCGGCCTGAAGACAGAAGCACAGGTTCAAGGCGTGTTTTCGCGAGCGCTACCAGCCCGGCAATTTTCTCCGCGAGCGAATTGCGCCATGCTCGGCCTGGTCCAGCAACCCAGCGAGGACCGAGCACGCTCCAAGGAATAGTGAACGGAGCTGAATGATTATGGGTACAGTGGAGCACGATATTCGCAATTCCACTGCGCACCTGAATGGATTTCCGAATCGCATCGGACTGCTCGAAGTCCAGCCCGATAAGGTCAAGCGACACAATCGCGAACTGCTGTGCTCCGTCAGCAAGCACCAGCGCCCGCGCAAAGAGATCATCATGGATTCCGGTGCTGCATTGGATCGTACCGATCGACGGTGCGTCCGCCGGAGGCGTGATCGCGACCTCCGCCGCTCCCGCCGAGATTTGAGCGCTGTTCTTCATCCAGGTACGAACGGCTGCAGGCTTACTGCTGCTGCAGCACCATCAGTTTCATCGGCTCGATACATCCAATCATGACGGAGTTTTCACCGTATTGCTCTTTCAATCGCATTTCGATGGGCCGAAAAAATTCCTCCACCTGCGCATATGACGTGTAAGGGGTTTCCGACCCGATCACCTGCTTGAGACGGTTCATTGCCAGTTTGAGTTCCCGGTCGCTCTCGTACAAAGGCTGCGTCCAGATGCCGATGTCGATGACCTTGTACCAACCGGTTTGCTGGTTCCACGCCAGCAGCTTGTCAAGGTAGTTCTCGACCAGCTTTGAACATTCGCTCACGTCCGGAATTCCGCGCAGTGCGTTTAACAGATTCTGCTTTGCAGCTCGGATTTCAAGTTGCGCACGAAGGTCTCTCGCTAATACGAGGGAATCAGGAAATAAGAATCTTCCCAACGCTCCGGTTCGAACCGTATCCGTTTTCGATAACAGACCATCTAGCCGCGAGATGGTGGATTCGATCTTTTCGGGATCCTTTTCGCTCAGGCCGTGGAGCGCGTGCACCAGTACTTCTTCCTGACCCGGGTACACTAAGCTCGCAAGTTCGCGAAACGTTTCTTCTGGATTGTGCTGCCTGTACGAGTGGTCCCAGACGCTGCTGAAAAAGTAATAGCTCCGCGGGAATTGCAGGAGAAGGACCTGATTGTTTCCCATTACACCTTTTAGATCGGAGTATTTTTCGGCATTCTCCAGTGCCTCGCGAACAGGAGTCAAATCCGTACCCGTTGCCGGATAAGCGGGCTCCATCTCTATGGCCCCGTACGGCAGATAGATCGTTTTGTTGAGAGCCGATGCCCTGCGCGCCGACTCCAGGTAAGGAGTCATGCCGGCGATCATCTCCCAAGGTTCGGCAAGGTTCTTCTGGAAATTGCGTATGGTCTCCGCCATGAACTCCAGGTCGCTCTCGTCGGGGTTCTTTTCGGTCCAGTCAAACTCAGTTACCAGGCGTTTGGAAGCAGTGAAGAACTTGTGCCGGCCCCAACCAATCCACATCCAGTCCACCAGTTTGGCCTTACTTCCCTTCTCGTTGTAACGGTCTAACAGTCTTCTGGCAGCAGTAAAGATTTTGACCTGCTCGGCGAGTGTGCTTTGAGGCCAACCTCCCGGGTCAGAGTCAATCATGCAAAATGCATCGGCATTGTTAATTTCGTGGTAGAAAGTCTCGAAGACTTTTTCCAATCTGGCAAACTGGTCGGGATCGCCCGGATTCATGTCCTTTTGACAGCCGTTTACCCAGTATGGCCGCTGGCGTGGATCGACAACCCCGCAATCGTTGAGTGCGATCCGATTCGCTGACTGCATGATCCATACTTCCATCCCACGCTGCTTTTGCGCGTAATCAATAACGCGCCGGACTTCCCGTAAGTAAGACTGATCCTCCGCAGAAAGCGGAACTGGCATGAGTTCCATGAAAGGCCAGAAGAAAACCAGATTTGCCCTCTGTATCCAGGCTATGTCGATAAAATGCTTCCAATCGGCTTCCTTCCAGGCGCGAAATGAATAAGGATAGTTGAGAGACCACCCATTTACGTGGAACCCGCGCACTGCGGTGTCAGGTTTACTGCGCAGATCGAGCTGGTGCTCCAGCATCGCCACACTACCTTCCGAACGCAGCCGAAGCATCAAAGTGGCGATACCGAAATTCGTGCCATGCGGATCCTTGCCGGCGACGAGAATGGTGTTTCCTTTCTGCCCGCTTGTCGCCCGAATGAGCGCACCTTCAGCCCCGACGTCCGACAAGTCGCCCACATCCACGTGAACCGCCCGGGCCATGGCTTCGCCGACGATAATTTGTGAATGCGCCTTGCGGACAGATTTTGGATCTGAAGATACCGAAACTGCAGAACCGCTCACTTGTCCGAGGAACGACGCGAGATCCCTCGCCGCGTACTGGACATAGGATGGTTCGGAGTTGCTCAGAAGAATGACCGGCTGCTCGAGCATTATCGGAGCGTCCGTTGCAGCCGAAGTCTGGATCGCGCAGGCGAACAGTACGCAGGTGAAAACGACAGCCAGGCGCTTCTGCTCCGAGTTTCGTTTCATCCTGCGACTCCTCATTATCGTCGGTTCTGCTGGCCTTGTCGGCAATGCCATCTAACAGTGGCTGGATGCCGCATTGGATTGCCTCGTGGCCACAAGCTTGCGCCCTCACACTCGGATCTAAAACGATAGCTTGAGAGCCAGTTGCACCTGTCGGTTATCAAGACGTGTATCCGTGATCTGACCGAACTGCGGCGTTCCAAAGGTCGCATTCGGCTGGCCGAAGATGGGATGATTGGCAGCATTGAAAGCCTCGCAACGGAACTGCAGGTTCATCCCTTCCTTAATCAAGGTGTTCTTCACCAGAGAGAAATCGACATCCCGGATTCCGGGACCTTCGATCACATCAATACCTTCATTTCCGAAGGTAAACGGGGCGGGCTGAGCGAAGGCGGAAGTGTTGAAGAACTTATCCACTGTTTTGGGACCGTTGTTGGGATCGCCGATCAAATCAGGTAGCTTGGTGCCCTCGCCAACGTTCGGGTTATCGAACGGTAAAACCGCGGTGAAAGGCTGACCCGTCTGGAAGGTGGCGATGGCACCGAGCTGCCAGCCGGAAATTATTTTCCCCACCACTCCAGGCGCATCTCCTAAGAATTTCTTTTTGCTGCCGAAGGGCAGCTCATACACTGAACTTAAGGTGAAACGGTGGCGAGTATCCGTGGCAGCCAGGCCGCGATTCGCGCGGCGGTTGTTATTGTCCTGCAAGTCAGGAACAAATGATCCCGTCTCTGCTCCCTGGGTGTCGGTAATCGCTTTCGACCACGTGTACCCGGCCAGAATGGAAAGCCCGGCCGAGAAGCGCTTGTCGAGCCGCATCTGAAGGCCGTTGTAGTTGGCATTGCCGACCGGTTCGTTTCCGGCAATCGTGGAAACATTCGTGATCGGACGCCGGGAATCGACATCGCCTGGACCAGGCCGCGGCTGGTTTGGCCAGGTGCGTGCCCACAGCTTGGTGTCCTTGTTTCCTACATAGGTGGTATCGAGTACAAACCCGGCTCCGAAATCGTGCTGGATTCCAAAGTTCCACGCCTGTAGATATGGCGTTCTCGCGTTGGATGGAATGTAAGTGAACTGCACGCCGCCAGGCGGCAGGCCGGCAGTGGGATGAAACCAATCCCAACTCTGAAAATTACTGGTGTTGATGAACCGGTCATAAAAGCTCACGAATGGCGGGTTGATACTGAGAAACACAAACTGGTTGAATGGCTCCGCCTGATAAAAAACACCGTACGCTCCGCGCATGACTGTGCGGCCGGAGTTACCCATGCGATAGGCGAAGCCTACGCGCGGCGCGAAATTGTTTCCGTCGGTATTGGCGAGCGTACTACGCGTTCGCGAGATCGATGTTGGGAGGACGGTTTGGCAGGCGCTCACAGGGTTCGGATTACACGGCCCCGCCAGCACAAGAGAGGCCTGCCCCTGGCGTCCGGGAGGAAGAACAATGTTGGAGAGCGTATTCTCCTTGGAAACCGGCCAGGGGCGCCACTCGTATCGCAGCCCGAGGTTCAAGGTGAGATTCGGCGTGACCCGCCAGTCATCCTGCACCCAGGGCATGAGCTCCCACTGCCGGAACAGCGGGTTGAATAATTCTGGCGAAAGCAGAAACTGGCTGGGGATTCCGAGCAGCATGTCTGCCATAGGATAGCCCGTGAAGGTGCCATCGAAAACGTAGATCCCGTTGGGAATAATGATCTCCTGGAAGGTTTCGTGATGGCGCACGGAATGGAATCCGGTGCTTATCAGGTGCTTGCCGCGAACGAGACTCAGCGTTCCCTGATACTCATACCTCTCGCTGAACCATTGCCGTGGACCACCACCACCGCTCAGGGTCCCCATTCCGATTGTGATGAACGCCGGAGCACCGGAAGCGCGGGGGTCGTCGGCGACCCCATTGATCCCCAGCACATCAGAAGCGATGTCGGGCTTGGTGTTCTGCAGACTCGTCAGGGAAAACTGCTTGAATGAATTCCAGCCCGCCTGCAGATCGAGAATGGTTGTCGGAGTGATGGTGTCGACCAGATGGAGGCTTACATTCTGGTCACGATTATTTTGAGAACTGCTGAAGACCGGAATCGTCGTCGGTGGATTGTCATAGATTTTCGAAAAAATATAGTGACCATAGAGTTGCAGATTTGGCCTCAGCTGATGATCGATTCTCCCGATGTACTGATTGACGTCGTTGCCGTGCGTTCCGGGCACAACGAAATTGTTCGACAAGCCGGGCAACGTGGGAAGCGGAATGTATTTATTCAAGTAGCCGGGCATAACGCTGAGTACCTGGTTTGCGGGTATGACGTTATTGGGATACGGCACTCCCGTGCTCGGGTCGTGAATCACGATCGGGTTCGGAAGGTTCAACAATTCGGAAAAATCTCCATTTCGCATCGGCGCGGATGGAAAAGTATCGAACAGTGGATTTGTGCTTTGCTCGCGGAATCCTTCGTAGCTGAAGAAAAAAAATGTCCTGTCCCGGCGAATCGGTCCGCCGATGGTGCCGCCAAACTGGTTTCGTCGCAGCGGAAGCTTGGGCTGCCCGGCCCGGCCGGAGAAGTAGTTTGTCGCGTCGAGCTTGTCATTCCTCAAAAAGTCATAAAGATTTCCATGGAACTTGTTCGCTCCCGACTTCAAGACCATGTTGACCAGGCCGCCTGCATTTGCCCCAAACTGAGCGCTGTAGTTTCCGGTGTGAAGTTTAAATTCCTGGATGGCATCTACCGAAGGATTCATGCCATTCGTGCCGTGCATCCAGTCCTTGAACGACACGCCGTCGATAATGTAGTCGTTGTAAACATCGCGCATTCCATCGACAGAAAAATTTCCGCCGCCGATGTCGCGATTTTGCGACGCGATTTGCACCGCGGTAAACGTGCCGGGAGCGCCTAATGTTGTTCCGGGCGCGAGTAGTTGGAGTTGCAGGAAGTCGCGTCCGTTCAGGGGCAATTCGCCCACAACTTTGGTTTCGAATTCGGTGCTCACGGTGGACTCTGTGGTCTGCAGCGCCGTGGTCGAGGCGGTGACATTCACCTGCTCCGTAACTGCACCCGGGGTAAGAGTCAGGTCAATGGTTCGGATGGACTGGACCTCGAGCGTCACTTGGTCAACAATCTTGCTTTCGAAGCCGGTTTTGGAAGCCGTGACCTGATATTTGCCAGCCCGGAGACTGGGAATGGCGTATTGGCCCGCATCATTACTGACCGCCTGCCGCACTTCCCCGGTATTCACGTTCCTGGCGGAGACCTTCGTTCCGACCAGGACTGCACCCGAGGAGTCCGTGACCGTCCCGACGATACCAGCCTCTTGTGCCAGTGTGACGCGATTTACAAGGAGCACAAAAACTAAGAGACAGAAGGCACCTAAGCCCCGTTTGTGGAAATGCAACATTTACGAGCCTCCTCAAATGTTGACCGATTATCGCGTGAATCTTACGTAGTCGGGCCGAGCATGTCAAGCTAATTTTGATCGATCATTTATCAAATGCGCGTCCGTTCTTCCGGCCTTTGTCCGGGCAATCTGCGGCTTCTTGGCTCAGAACATCGCAAGAATGCGATCGATCATGCCCCACTGAACATTGCCGTTGCTGACTGATCGCTCAATCGCGTAGCATTTACCGTGACTTGCCCCAGTTCTCGTGCGATGATTGGTATAGTTCCGGCAAGAAATGCTCGTCCGACCATCCTGTTTGAAAATATCGAATCCCATTTGGCTCTCCCGAGCCTCCTTAATCGGAGAAGAAACCGCATGCCGCTGAACGCCACAAAGTTGAACAATCAGCCAGCCAGACACCTGGTAGCTGACAAAATCCGCGAATCGATTCTGGACGGCTCTTTGGTTCCCGGTGAAAGGCTGGTCGAACGCAAGTTGGCGGAGGTGCTTGGAACCAGTCAGTCAGCGATTCGCGAGGCTCTAATCCAATTGGAGTTGGAAGGTCATGTTACGAAAAAGCCGAACTCCGCAACCTTCGTCACTGATTTCAGCCAACGCGATCTTGAAAACACCATAGCCGTGCGACGGACACTGGAAGGCTTTGCCGCCGAAGAGGCGGCGAGGCTGGCAACACCAGCCGACATTGAAAAGCTGGAAGAGCTTTTTAAGCAATCTCAGGCGGCAGCCAGGGCGCGTGATTTTCAGAAGTACATTCGCGGCGACTTGAGCTGGCACATTGCAATGTGGGAATCGACTCACAATGACTGTCTAATCGAATGTTTGCGCCGTATCGTAGTGCCACTGTTCGGGTTCAGCGCAATTCGTGTGGCGATGCAGCCGGGATTCAATCTCTCGAATGATCTTCAATTACATCGCGCCCTACTCGACGCAATAGCTGCCGGTGAACCCGAAAAGGCGAAGCGGGCTTTCCATGCCGCTATGAAGGACTGGGCCGAACAAGCCGTTCATCTGTATTCGGAACAGACAGAACAGGCTACAGTCGTGTAGGCGATTCCCTCGATGTGGCGGTGCTGACCTTATCGAGCAGGTATGCCACAGAGCGGAAATTGATGCCGCTATGCATCGAAATTCCTAACTCACAGGTCCTGCTGCTAGAGTAGCCTTCCTCGCAGCCGTGCGGCAAATCGTTCGCGAACCTTCCAAGAGCAGAAGCGGGAAGTTCCGGATAATTGAATCCGCGATCACCAGCAAAGCCACAGCATGGAGCCGATTCCGCCGTATGCACGCTCTCGGCGCAGAGGCGCACGAGCTGCAACAAGTTTTGATCTCCTCCGTTTACCTTCAGACTGCACGGCACATGAACACCGATCGGACCATGTGCTTTTTGAATACGCACACGCGGCACGACTTTCTCCAACAAGAACTCCGAGATTTCGTAGATGCGCAGGTTTTTATTTCGAGAAGCGTAACTGCGTAAGCGCGACGCGCAAGGGCTCGTGTCGATGACGATGGGGCAAACTCCGTCAGAAACAGAAATCAACTCAGCAATAAGCTCGTTCATTTTTTGTTCGGCCGCAGCAAAGAATCCTTTGCTGGCGAAAGCCATCCCACAGCAGAGCTGGTTCACGTTTTGGGGGTAAATCGCCCGCAAGCCGGCTTTGGTAAATAGGCCTTCAATCACCTCCGTCTGAGACCCGTATTGGCTACCCTCGGAGACGCCAAAAATTCGGCTGACACAGGCAGGAAAATATACGACCGGTTCTCCCGTAACATTATGCTGGCGGTTGCGGACCGGCGTAGCGGGACGCGGCAGCCAGGTATTCCACTCCGGCAGATTCCTGCCAAAAATTTTTCTGCCAATTCTGGTGAGAGCGGCGAGCCGGCCTGCTCCAATGTATCGTTCCGCCCGATGCCCGGCTGCGAGCAGTGCGCGCGCCGCCCAAAGAACTTCGGAAAAATGGCGCGCCACATAGTCCGCTAAAAGCCGGCTATGACGTGAGTGTTTCGCCGCCCGCAGTTCTTTGATGAATGCTCCAGTATCAATTCCGACCGGGCATACGGTTCCGCATAGCCCATCCACGGCGCAAGTCGCCTCTCCCTCATAGTCGAATTCATCCTTGAGTTGACGCAGCCGCCGACGGTCAAGTCCTGACAGCTGTAATCCGGAAATTTCCCTCCAGGCGGCGATCCTTTGGCGAGGCGTGAGGCTCAGAAGCCGTGAAGGACAAGTCCTCTCGCAAAATCCGCACTCCGTACATTTTTCTACAGTTGGGCTGGAGACCGGGGTACGTTTCAAATTCGAGATATGGTTCCGTGGATTGTCACTGATGATCACGCCTGGATTGAGAATCCCCTGGGGATCGAAAATCTTTTTGATTTCGCGCATGATCGCGCCGGCCTCCGTTCCCCACTCTCGTTCGACAAATGGTGAAACGTTTCGTCCTGTGCCGTGTTCGGCCTTCAACGAGCCGTCGTATTTTTCTGTGACGACGCGGGTCATCGCCTCCATGAACCTGGCGTAGTTTTTTACCTCTGCTTGCCGGTTGAAATCCACGCAAAACACAAAATGCAGGTTGCCCTGCAACGCGTGCCCGAAGATTACAGCGTCGTGATAACCGTGTTGCAGAAACAAACGCCGCAGGTCGCGCGCGGCTTCGGCCAGGGTCTCCGGCGGAAATGCCACGTCTTCAATGATGATCGTCGTTCCCGGGAGGCGAGTTTGTCCAAGCGACGGAAAAAGGCCCTTGCGGATTTCCCAAAGGCGTTTGCTCTCCGCCTTGTCAAACGTGAAGTCGGAGGCGGGTGCGACTGGCTGGCGCTCCAGGACTGAGTTGACCTCGGTCACAAGTGTTCGTCGCCCATGTTCATCGTTCGCCGCCACCTCTATCAGCAGCGCGGTTGTGTCGTTTCCGAGGCTATGTAGAAACTCAGGAACACCGGGCTTGCCTTTGATTGAGCTCAGGCTGTAGCGATCCATGATCTCAATCGCGGCGACCTGGATGCCGGCCAGCTCAGAAGTTGCTCTGCAGGCGGCGCGAATATCAGGGAAAAGGATGAGAGCAGTGCCGTGGTATGGCGGATCGGGAACAGTACGGTAGGTGATCTCACTGATGAATCCAAGCGTACCTTCGGAACCAATCATCAAGTGAGCGATGATTTCAAGCGGGTCGTCGAAGTCAATCAGCGCATGAATGCTGTAACCGGTCGTATTCTTAATGCGGTATTTGTGGCGAATATGTTTGACGAGCGCCGCATTGGACTTCACTCTTCTCGCCAGCTCGCCAATTTTTTCAACTAGGTCGCAGCGCTCGATTGAGAATTTCTCGCGGCTCACGGGCGATGCTGTATCCAGCACCGATCCATCGGAAAACACCACGCGGATGGAATCCATGGTGTGATAGGTGTCCTGTATGTTTCCACAGCACATGCCGCTGGCGTTGTTGGCCGCGATGCCGCCAATCATGGCCGAATCGATGGAGGCCGGGTCGGGTCCTATTTTGCGTTGAAAACGCGCGAGCGCGCGATTGACGCGGCCTCCGAGGGCGGCAGGCTTGCAGCGGACATACAGCGCATCGCCGCTGATCTGGATTCCATCCCACGAACGGCTGATCTGAATCAATACGGAATCGCTTAAAGCCTGGCCGGAAAGGCTGGTTCCCGCTCCCCGGTATGTGTATGGGGTACCATGATCGGCGCATGCGCGCACGGTATTTATGACTTCCGCTTCGGACTGCACTTGGACCACCAGCCTGGGTACGAGCCGGTAAAAACTCGCATCGGTGCCGTAAGCAAATGTTCGAAGTGGAGTCCGAACCAATCGGCCTCGCGGAATCGTGTTCGAGAGAGATCGATACAGCGACTCATACTTTTGCTCGCTGGAAATGCGGTTGCCCATCGATTACTTGCTGCTTACGACGCGATGGCGTTGTTCTCCCAGTCCGTCGATAGTTAGGAAAATGTGATCACCTGGTCGCAGGTAACGCGGTGGCTTTTGCCCCATTCCCACACCCGGCGGAGTGCCGGTTGAAATGATGTCTCCGGGGTGAAGGCTCATAAAACCGCTCACATAACTCACCAGAGATGCGACATCGAAAACCATGGTGGAGGTCGATCCATCCTGATAGCGGTGGCCATTGACTTCCAGGCGCAGGCGTAAATTCTGAGGATCCGGAATCTCGTCGCGCGTAACAAGCCAGGGTCCGATCGGGCCAAACGTGTCCGCACACTTCCCCTTGACCCATTGCCCGGTGCCCTCGAGCTGAAATTCGCGCTCGGAAAGGTCATTGATCAAGCAGTACCCGGCTACGTGCGACAGTGCATCGCCTTGGCTTACATACGTTGCTCTTTTCCCAATGACAACGCCAAGCTCCACTTCCCAATCCGACTTTGACGATCCGCGAGGAATTACGACGTCATCGTCGGGCCCGCAGATCGCAGACGTGGCCTTCATGAAAATGACCGGTTCCTTCGGGACAGCGGCGCCAGACTCGGCGGCATGATCGGCATAGTTAAGCCCAATACAGACAAACTTTCCCACTCCTGCGACGCACGCGCCGACTCGCACGCCGTCAGGGATGAGTGGTAGCGAACGAAGATCTAATTCCCGCAGTCTTTGCAGCGACTCCGGAAGCAGTGCGCTCCCGCCGAGATCATCGACGATCTGCGACAGATCGCGGATTTGCATTTCGCTATCGAGAATTCCCGGCTTCTCCTCACCGGGAGCACCGAAACGAAGAAGTTTCATTGTTTTCGATTCCTCAAAGAGTCCAGCCCCCGTCAATCACGTGAATCTGTCCAGTCGTAAAAGCAGATTCATCGGAAGCAAGATAGACCGCAAATGCAGCGATTTCTTCCGGCTTACCCAGACGCCCCATGGGCTGGCGGGCGATGAATTCGGAGTGAGCCTTCTCGAAGTTTCCCTGCGCCCACATCCGCTGCTGCAGAGAGGGAGAGTCGACTGTGCCCGGGCAAATCGCATTGCAGCGGACACCGGAGCGGACAAAATCAATCGCAATGCTTTTTGTCAGTCCGATGACGCCAGCCTTGGTTGTGGCATACACGAATCGGTTCGGCGCGCCCTTAACGCTGGACGCTCCGGAAGACATATTGATAATGCTGCCCTGCCTTGCGGCCAGCATGCCCGGCAGGACTGCCCGGCAGGTGTAATACATCGACTTAAGATTCAGGTCCATGGAAAAGTTCCACTCGTCCTCCGTGCAATCGAGGATCGTGCCGTGATGAACGTAGCCCGCGCAGTTAAACAAAACATCGATTTGTCCAACCTCGTTGACCAGAGCCTGGATGGCCCGCGCATCACGTGCGTCAAGAACCCTTGTGCGGATGCGTGGATCTTGGTCGATAAGTGTTTTTAGCGGATTTTGATTTATGTCCGTCGCCCACACTGCGGCCCCCTCTTCCGCAAACGCAAGCGCCGTTGCACGCCCGATGCCCTGACCGGCCGCGGTAAGCAACGCTGTTTTTCCTCGAAGTCTCGAACTCATACACAATTCATCTCACGTGAAATCTGGTGCGATACTCGACCGAACCTGCGATTCCGACATTCAGGTGATACAACGCGCCGCCGATGCGACCCGAATACGGATCGTAGCCAGGTGGCATTACCGGCATCGGTTCAGGGTGCGCGGCTGAGGTGACAAAGATGTCGGTTAAATCGGGCCCCCCGAATGCGAGGGAAGAAATCTGTTTTGCCGGCAGCGCGATGCGTCGCTCGAGCTTCCCGTCGGGGTCGTAACGACAGATACATCCGCCGTACCATTCCGCGGACCAGACATACCCTTCTGCATCCACTGTCAAACCATCGGGGAGGCCGCTGCTTCCATCCAGCTGCACGAAAATCCTGCGGTAACGCACTCGGCCTTCCGATGGGTCGTACGAATACGCGTAGATGGTGCGCTGAATCGAATCCGTAAAATAAAGCGTTCTTCCGTCCGGCGAGAAGCCCAAGCCATTCGCCAGATGAAATCCCTCATCAAGAATTTGAACCGTGCCGTTGGGATGGATGCAGAACAACTTCCCGAGAGGGTAAGACTCCGCGGGCGTATAAAATGCCGATCCCGCCAATAATCTCCCCTCAGGATCAGCAATGCAATCATTGATCCTGAGTTTGATGCCGGCGACTTCGCCCGCAATCAAAAGCGGATCGGCAGGCGGACGCCAAATCCAGACTCCTGAGCTATTGGCCAGTATCAATCCGTCGCAGGAATCGAACGCGCATCCGCATACCTCGAATTTTTCAAGTACCACGCGCTTTCGTCGTGAATGCAGGTCGAAAGCGTAGAACTTGCAGCCGACAATGTCGGTCCAGTAAAGCCTTTGGCGCGTCGCATCCCACAACGGGGCTTCTCCGCACAAATTGCCATCATCGGCCAGGATGCTGAGAGAAGCGGTCACACCTTCTCCTGCGCAACGCGCGTTTGGCTGGCGATGTTAGAGTTCCTCCATTCAAAAAGCGTCAGCGTTGCGGTGCTTGCGAGAGTTAACAGACCACCAATGATCTGGGATTTGGTCATGCGCTCATGCACGCTCACAATCGAGAGCAGCAACCCGAAGAGTGGAAGAAGGTAAATAGATACCGAAACCTGTCCAACTTCCAGACGCTTGAGCACCCACATCCATAAAATCATTGCGATTCCCCAGGAAAGCACCCCAAGGACCGCAATGGCGAGCCATGTGTCAGCGGGATAGCCGGATATGCTGTAAAAGGGCCTTTGCTCTGTGGCTGCGGAGATTACGGCGCAGGCCGCTATCCCCACGGCATAGCTATAGAGCAACACTTCCAGTTCGGAATAGCGGCTCAGAAGACTCTTGCTGTAGGTGTTGTAGAAAGCGCTGCCGAATCCAGCGACGAGTATGACCAAGTTACCGAGCAAAAGGGTGCGATTGAACGACACCCGCCCCAAATCATCGGTAGAGATCAACAGTGTGCCCGCCAACCCAAGCATGAGGCTGCAGACGCGAATCAGGGTCAGCTTTTCCTTCAGCATGAAAACACCGAGCAGGGTCATCAGTACCGGAATTGTGAGCGACAGAATCGCCGCATTTGAAGCAGAAGAATGCGAAATTCCCCACGACAACATCACTGAAGGCGGCAACATGCCCAGTAATCCCAAGAGCAGATACTCACCGAGCGCTTTCAACGTACCGTGAGAATCCTGCGCTGCACGCTTCTGCTGTACCCAAAATGGAAGCAGTAAAAGAGACGCGAAGATCAGAGTCCAAAAATTCAGTCCCGCCGCGCCCATTCTGTCACCCGCAATTTTGTAGGCAGGATACTGGGCCGCCCACAGCAGATTGACGACAATCAGAGCGCCGAAATTCAACCAACCCGCCGCCCTCATGTGGACAGCCTGCTCAATAGACCACCGTCTACCACCAACGTCGCCCCAGTGATGTAGCCGGCGTCGGGAGATGCCAAAAAATACACCGCCTTTGCGATGTCCTCGGGCTGGCCGACCCGCCCGAGTGGAATCGTGCGGCCTATAGCTTTGACTGCTTCTTCCGGATCTGGCTGGTCCTTCAGAAACGGTTCCATCATTCCGGTTTGCACCGCGCCGGGGCATACCGCATTAACGCGAATCCCATCGCCAGCAAAATCCAGCGCCATTGCACGCGTAAGGGCCAAAAGACCAGCCTTGGTTGCAGCGTAGACAGAAATACGCTGCTCGCTGGCGAATGCCTGCACCGATGAGACATTCACGATCGAACCGCGGCTTTGCTTCAGCAGAGGGTATGCATATTTACTGCACAGGAAAGCGCCGCGGAGGTTCGTCTCTGATATCGCATTCCAGTCATCGAGGGTGTACTCCTCGGGACGGCGGTAGCTCTCGATGCCCGCGTTGTTACATAACACGTCGATGCGACCGAATATTTCTCCTGCTCGGCCAATCAGGTTCTGAATTTGAGCTTCGACCCGGACATCGGTTGCGATGAATACAGCCTGCACACCGGATTGTTTCAGGGAATTCTCGAGTTCAAGGCCACGCCGTGAATCCCGGTCGGCAATCACGACAGCTTCATTGTGACGAGCAAATTCCCGCACGATTCCTCTTCCAATGCCGTAGGCACCTCCGGTAACCAGTGCGACTCGAGACTTGATCATGGACAAACCTGCTAGACAGTGACCACCGAACCCACGGCGTCGGCTTCACGCTTAAATCGCTCCAAGGCCTCCCTGTTCAACTCAATTCCTAACCCCGGCCGCCGGGGAAGGGCAATTTCGCCATCCATCATCTCCAATTCAGTGCTCACCAATTCACGACGAAGAGAAGACTCGCACAGAGCGTCGGGTAGAAACTCGATGAATGCACAGTTCGGAGTGGTGGCCGCGATGTGAGCCGCTGCCGCAATCGACACGCCGGTTTTCCATAAGTGCGGAACGATGGTCAGGTTGCGCTCCTCTGCCAGATTGCATACGCGCTTAGCTTCAGTGAACCCACCTACGCGACCGACATCGGGTTGAACGACGCTGACTTTTCCTCGTTCCATCAGGTCCAGAAATTCGAAGCGAGTTGCCAGCCATTCCCCCGCGGCAATCGGAATCGGCTGTTCCGCACTCAGGCGGGCATAGCCGTCCAAATCGTCAGAAGGCAGAGGAGTCTCTATAAAGAAGAGATTGAAATCGACCCAAGGACGTATGGCCTTGAGGCAGGTGTCGGCGTCAGGGAACGCATATTGTACATCCACCATCAAGGTGAAATCGGGGCCCACCGCAGACCGCACTTCACCGATCACGTCCGTCATCTCTTCGTGCGATGCTTTGAGTCCCTTGTGCGCATAGGGGCCGGTGGGCGTCACTTCAATTTTTGCCGCGCGGAAACCCATGGACTTCGCCTTCAGGGCCCAGGCAACAATTGATTTCCGGTAAGCGGAAAAAGAGCTTACTTCCGGTTGAAGAGATGCGTACGGCCGGATGCTTTTCTTAACCGCGCCTCCCAGCAATTCATGACACGGCTTACCCAAAGCTTTACCTCGCAAGTCATGAAGCGCCATGTCCAAAGCCCCCATGGCATGAATCACCACGCCACGACGGCCGTTCATCGCTGAACCGACGTAAAGTTTTTCCCAGAGCTGTTCTGCTTTCAAGGGATCTTCGCCGATCAGCATTTCCGTCAGGCCGAGCCCCATGGTATGCGTCCCGGGCGCCTGAATACACGCACGCGCCATCCATGGGTTCACATCGGTTTCGCCGATACCACTGATACCTTCGTCGGTGTGGATCTCGACAATGATGTCGTCTTGAGACGAGCTTGTGGCTCCCACGTCGTATCCGGGGTCAAGAAGTACATGGCAGTCGATGCGTACAATTTTCATGAGGTAAGTCTAAGTGTGCGATGATCGATCAGCCTACTTTCAAAATCCCTAGCTGTCAAGCATAATCACAGCAAGTGCCAACTCATTACTAAGGACTTATAGGCTAACCTATTCGTGAAATTGGATATAACGTGTGCTCGATCATTCCTCAACAATTTACTGGGTCTGAGCAATGGAGAGTTTGAAGGGCTCGATGCAACCGAGCATGACGGAATCGTAGTCGTATTTTTGTGCAAGCCGATGAGCAATGGGTGTGAAGAAGGATTCAATTTGTGCGTAGCTGGTGTGAGGCGAGCCCGCACCCAGCAATTGTTTCAGGCGTGAGCGGATTTGAGCCAGATCGGCCCCGTCTTCGTACAAAGGTGAATTCCATATCCCAATATCGATGGTTTTATACCAGCCTGTTCTCTGGTTCCAGGCCAGGATGTTGTCAAAGTAGTTCCCCAGCAATTCCGTGCATTGCGTTGCCTGCGGGTGGTCGTGCAGCGCGGAGATGAGACTTTGTCGGGCCAACCTGATCTCAAGCTGCATCTGCAAGTCGCGCATGAACATGCCGGTCGGACCAAACAGGAAGCGGCCAATAACGCCGGAGTTCACTGCTTTCGCCGAGCCGGCAAGAGGAGAAACACCCTCCAGGGCAGAACGAATCGCTTGCGGATCGTTTTGCTGCAAGGCGTTAAACGCCGCATTAATCTCCTCCACATGTTCGGGATCCAGTAGCCGCGAAAGCTCCTGCATGACATCTTTCTCCGAATGCACAGCAAAACCCGAGTCCCACAAGCTGCTCATAAAATAGAAGCTGCGCGGAAATTGCAGCAACATCAGTTCGTTGTTCCCCATCCACCCCCGCAGGCCGGGATATTGTGTCCGCAACTGCAGCACCTTTCGAAGTGAGTCAAAGCCCATGTTGGTTGCTGGGAATGCCGGCTCCATCTCGATTTCGCCGTAGGGAAGAAATATTGTCTTCGCAAGAACAGACTCCTGCTTCGCCGCCTTGAGATAAGCGGACATGCCCGCGATCAGTTCCCAGGGTTCCTGTAAACGACTCTTGAAAGCGCGAATGGTTTCCTCCATAAAGGCGACGTCACTCTCGTCAGGATTTTTGTCCGACCAGTCGAAGCCGGTGACTAAATGATCTGCCGCGCTGAAATATTTGTGACGACCCCAGCCGATCCACATCCAGTCCACCAGCTTTGTATTTCTCCCGTGAACGTTATAGCGGTCGAGCAGCCCCCGAGCAGCGCGGAATATCTTGACTTGTTCGCTGATTGGACTTTGCGGCCAGCCTCCTGGATCAGAGTCAATTAAGCAAAAAGCATTGGCATTGGTCACCAACCGGTAAAGAGCTTCAAAGGAGCGGAGAATTTTCGCAAACTGATCTGGATCGGCGGGGTCCATATCTTTCTGGCAGCCGTCAATCCAATGTGGACGCAGGCGCGGATCGGGCTCGTGACAATTGGTGATCGCGACCCGATTCGCAGATTGCATGATCCAGACTTCCATTCCACGCTGCTTCTGCGCGTACTCGGTAATCCGCCGAAATTCCTCGAGATATTCCTGGTCCTGCCGAGCAAGCGGCACCGTCATCGTCTCCACGTAGGGCCAGATAAAAATCAAATTCCCGCGTTCCGCCCAGACGATGTCAACAAAACGCTTCCAGTCATCCTCTGTCCAGGTGCGAAAACCGTAAGGATGGTTGAGTTGCCATCCTCCGTTCATGTGGAAACCACGCACTGCAGTTGACGGCTTACTGGTCAAGTCGAGCGCCGCCGGAAGGTATGCGTTGGGTCCGCGAGTTTCAATCAGACGCATTAATGTGGCGACGCCCATGTTGGTGCCGTGAGGGTCCCGCCCGGCCACCGCAATTATTTTTAATTCGCCCCGTTGGACGGCGCGGATTAATGAACCTTCAGCCCCGAGCGACTCTTTTTCAGGAAGCTGCACCTCCAGCGCCTCCGCCATTTCCTCCCCGACCGCAATCACGGCTCCCGTGTTGCCTGCAGCCTCGGCGGTTCTACGCACCGGAATGTCCCCACCGGTGACGCCATTCAAATAGTGCGCCAGATCTTCGGCAGCATACTGGACGTAGCTCGGCTCAGCGGCGCCTACCAGAACCTGAGTCCGATTCAGCTCGATTTGCGTTTCAGTCGCGCCGGCGGGCAGTACCGAGCTGGCGCAGGACACCAGACTAAAGAACAAAAGAACCCTGTATTGATCGATCATCGGGTGAGATAATCTTGTACGAGTTAAAGGTAATGTCAAGCATAATCGCAACATGCTGATCGATCACACGCGCAGATTTTTATTCCGCTGTGTTCTTCTTGTTTCTTCTTCTTTGTACGCGCAACCGGCACTGCCTCCCTCAGACTTGCCCCCGGCAGCCCGAGCGATTGTCGCCCTTGCCTACAATTTACACGCCCATCGGCGACATCGTTTATGTGGCTGCGCAGGGGTATCGCGCCAAATTGGATTTGTATCGTCCAGCTTCGGGTCCACCAGCGCCGGTAGTGGTTTATATTCACGGCGGAGGATGGGTGGCGGGCACCAAAGAACAGGTCGCGCTCGAATTTCTCCCATTTATGGAGATGGGCTTTGCCGTTGTGAATGTTGAATACCGGCTGGCAGAGACGTCGCTCGCGCCAGCGGCAGTACAAGATTGTCTGTGTGTTTTGCATTGGCTGGGTCGGTACGCGAAGGAGTACAACCTGGATCTAAGCAAAGTCGTAGTGAGCGGCGCGTCCGCCGGCGGCCATCTGGCGCTAACGACGGCGATGATTCCAACCGCTGCGGGCTTTGAAGAAGAATGCGCCAACGACGATGATGCCAGCGGTGGCGCGGGGCCGTGGCCAAACCACCGCGCCCAAGTCGCTGCCGTGATCGATTGGTTCGGGATTACTGATGTGAATGAATTGATCGATGGAGCGAGTGCGAGAGCTTATGCCGTCACCTGGTTAGGGAACCAAGCAAATCGTGTGGAAATTGCAAAGAGCGTTTCGCCGCTCACATATGTGCGTCGCGGCCTTCCGCCCATACTGATGATCCATGGCGATAAAGATACTTATGTTCCTTACGAACAGAGCGTTCGGTTGCATCAAGCTCTAGACCGTGCAGGAGTCAAGAACCAATTGCTCACAATCAGCGGAAAGGGTCACGGCGATTTCACGCTCGATGAAGAGATGCACATCTGGTCCGCGGTTCGTCATTTCCTTGAGCAAGCCGGAGTTGTTGGTATCGGCGCGACAGCATCGACCAATTGAGGGAGCGCCTTTGCTTCCCTGCCTAGGGCGAGCGCACGCGCTATCTCGCGTATCTTACCCCATCCTGTGGAGATTTGTTCCCTATGGTATTTGGATCAAAGCGAGCTTGAAAGGTTCCACACAGCCGATCATCACCGAGTCTTCGTCATATTTCTCCAGGAGAGCCTTACTGATCGGATCAAAGAAAGCGCTGATTCGTGCATAGCTGCCCCCTTCTGTTCCCCTGCCGTTCTCCTCGGACATAATGTGTTTCAAGCGAGACATGGCTTTCATGAACTCCTTGTCCTGGCAACCGCATTCCCGTAACAGGGCTGCGTCATAGAACGGTTGGCCGCCGCTGGTCCAGCCGGTTTCCTTAGCCCAGCTTAAAAGTTCGTCAAAAAAATGCAGCACCAGTTGCGAGCTCTCGTTTACGTCAGCTCTGCCATCTTGCATTGCTTGCATGAAATTCTGCCGGGCGTAGCGGATCCTGAGTTGGGCAGCCAGATCCCTGGCAACGACGGACCGATCTGGGAAAAGAAAGCGCCCGAGACCTCCGGGCCTGCCGAGGGAGCCCGACTTGATCAGGGTTTCGAGCCGGGATAGAGTGTCCTTGATCTTGTCAGGCTTGGTTTCCAGCAGCCCCAGAAATGAATCGGCAATAATCTCTTTGCGTTCCGGATAAAGTAACTCGGAAACGTCCAACAAGACTTGTTCTTGCGTACGATTCCCGTATTCCGGGTCCCACAGATTTTCGAAAAAGTAATTCGTGCTCGGGAACTCAAGCAGCGCAATCGGGTTGTACCCCATAAGTCCTTTGAGTCCGGCAACTTTGAATGACTTATTCAGAACTCCGCGAATTGAAGCAAATTCTAAGTTAGTCGCTGGAAAGACGTCGTTCCCCAGGATCCCAAACGGGTGATATGTTGTTTTTCCCTGCACCGATTCCGCCTCGACGGCTTTGAGGTAAGGTGTCATACCGTCCACAAGTTCCCAGGGCTCGGGAACGTCCTTTTTGAATTTGCGGATCGTCTTAACCATGAATGCCACGTCCTGCTCGGTGGGATCCCTCGTTGTCCACTGATACCCCGCCGGGAACTCCTCGGTTGGACCAAGAAAATGCCGTCCCCATCCAACCCACATCCAGTCGACCAGTACCGCTTTCTTGCCATGCACGTTATAACGGTCGAGCATCTCTCGGGCGGTGCGAAAGATCTTTGTCTGTTCGCTCAATGGGCTTTGCGGCCAGCCACCGGGATCGGAGTCAATCATGCAGAAGCCATCGGCATCATTAACGTTCTTGTAGAGAGCTTCGAAGGATTGCTGAATCCTCTCGAACTGTTCGGGATCAGCAGGATTCATGTCCTGCTGACAGCCTTTAACCCAGTATCCGCGCTTGAGGGGATCGCGGCTGTGACAGTCAGAAACCCCCACGCGGTTTGCCGCTTGCATGATCCAGACCTTAATCCCTCGTTTGGTCTGAGCGTAGTCAACAATGCGACGCACTTCCTGAAGATAGCCCTCATCCTCTGTAGACAGTGGAACCGGCATGATCTCCATGAATGGCCACATAAGGATCAGATTTACGCGCTCTCCCCACGCGATATCGATGACCCTTTTCCAGTCCCGCTCCTCCCAGCTTCGAAATCCGTATGGATAATTCAGCGTTCCTGCGCCATTCGAAAAGTTATACCCGCGGACCGCCATCTTAGGCTTGCTACGAAGACTCAGGGGCGCTTCAAGATAAGGCACCCGACCCTCAGCATGAACCATGCGTAGAAGAGTCGCGATTCCGAAGTTAGTGCCTCGCGGGTCGGATCCAGCGACGACAACAATGTGGGACCCTTTGCGTTTCACATCACGAATCACTGCGCCTTCATCCCCCAAATCGATTTCGGGTTTCAAATCGATTCCGAATGCCTTCGCCATCTTTCGCCCAATCACGATGATCAGCTTACTGTTCGGGGCGCTGCTCTCGGAGGTACCGACAGGGAAACTGGTTCCACTGATTTCGCTTAAATAGGAGCCAAGGTCGTTAGCTCCATACTGGACATAGGAAGGCTCGCTCGGGTCCACCAGGATACTTCCGCCTTCCAGAAGAATCCGGTTCCCAGACGTGTTCGCCGCACCGCAAACCGCTGAGACGCTCCAGATCCACTGGAAGCCCAGGATTAATGTAAGTGCGACACGTCTTAATGAGTTGCTGTCCATGACAATCCTCCGGGGTTGATGTTGACGCTGGTGCTTTTGGCGAGCCAGAAATACACGCCGGTGACACCGGCCGCAGCTCGGAATCTGTCAATGTAAGCCCAAGCTCCTCTGGGGAGAGGAACTCGGGCTTGGCGTGGGATACGATTCAATGAGATTCACGCGCAAGGCCCGAATCATATTCGGCTAGACCCTTACGCGGTCAGGTACTAGAACTCCAGCCGAAGTGAAAATTGGATCTCCCGGCTAGGTCCCGCTCCAAAGATCCTTCCGAACTGCGGAGTGCCAAACGTGGTGTTTGGGTCTCCCAGGTTCGTGTGATTCAGCGCATTGAAGAATTCGGAGCGAAACTGAAGGTTCAAACTCTCGCTGATGGGAATGCTTTTAAAGATCGAGAAATCCACATCCACCGATCCGGGGCCAGTGATGCTGGCGATGCGAGCATTTCCAAAAGTGAATGGCGCCGGAGCCTGGAAAGCACTCGTGTCGAACCATTCATCGATTGTCTTGGGCCCGTTGTTGGGGTTACTAACAACATTCGGGAGCGCGATTTGCGCACCAACATTTGGGTTGTCAAAGGTAAGAACGGGGGTGAGAGGCTGCCCGGAGGCGGCTGCCACTATTCCACCCAGCTGCCAGCCGGAAACGATTTTGCCGACGAGGCCCGACGCATTTGACCAAAGAAGTTGTCCTTTGCCAAAAGGGAGCGCGTACAACGCGCTTAATGTAAAGCGATTCCGCTGATCGTTCTGATCCAAGCCACGGGCGGATCGCGGGTCGTATTGATTCGAAACGCAACCGCCACTGGGCGTGACAGTGAACTGGAAGTCACAGCCGGAAGCAAACGCTTTTGACCAGGTATACGACGATAAGAACGAAAGGCCGTTCGAAAACCGCTTCTCTGCCTTGACCTGTAGACCGTTGTAGGATGAGTTCCCTATGGACTCCTCACCAGCAATTCCGGATACGTTGGTGTACGGTCGCCTTGAATCGAGGTCCCCTGGACCGGGGAGGAGTGGTTGGTTAGGAACGGTGTTCGATTCCTGGTGGGTTCCCTTGTTGCCGACGTAAGCTACCTCAAGGTTGATCCCTGCCCCCAACGCGCGCTGTACAGCAACATTCCAAGACTGCAAATATGCGTTCGGGGTATGCTCAGGAATATACTCAAAACCGAGCTTGCCACCTTGCGAAAGACCCGCATAGGGATCAGTAAAGCTGAAGTTTTGGAACGTCTGCGGGGTGTTGTTCACGGTAAAAGAGCCCACAAACGGAGGATTGGTTGCTAAGATCGTGCTCCTCCCCATGAACTCCTTCTGAAAGAATATGCCGTATCCCGATCGCACTACCGTACGATCTCCCAGGCGATAGGCGAAGCCGATACGTGGCGCAAAGTTTTTATTGTTGTTAGCGAGAGTGCTGGGAGTTGAGGGCTTGTTTACCGTCAGCCCGCCAAGATAACACTGATGGCTCGGAAGATCTGGTACACATTGCCCCGGTATTACCAGCGTGGCAAGGCCTCCCCCAGGCGGCAAGCGCAGGTTCGAGATTTCGCCAGTTACCGAGTATGGATTTCCAATCCATTCATAACGCAATCCGAGATTCAAAGTAAGGTTCTTGGTTACACGCCAATCATCCTGAACCCACGGCGAAAACGACCACGCACGAAAGTTCGGATCGAATTGATCCGGCGCACCTATCCATGTATTCGGAATACCCAACAGCATGTCGGCCATTGCGTACCCGCTGAAGATACCGTTAAAGAAATATAGTCCGTTCGGTATGATCCTCTCTTGAAAAGTGTTATGCAGACGCGTCGCTGTAAGTCCATAGCGCAGGTCGTGCTGATTGTGGTGCGAATACACACTGAAGTGGTACTCATAGCGCTCGTTAATCCATTTCCGAGGTTCCGAAATATTGGAAGATCCGAGGGCGTCGAAGCCAGCTACACTAAAAAACGGTGCATCGGAGGAGCGGGGATCGTCCGGTATTCCCTGGATTCCCATTAGGTCGCGCGCAATGTAGGGGGTGGTACCCTCCAGATCGCCATGCAAGTCCTGCCAAAACCGCAAATAGCCGGCACGGAAGTCGATAACCGTATTTGGGCTTTTCACGAATGCAGCATGCAGCATGATGTTGTGGCTTCGGCTGTTTTGCGAGTTGCCGAATATTGGGTTGAGCGACACAGGCGCGTCCGTCACTTGGTTATAGACGTAATGACCATCCAGGGAGAGTTTCTGGGACAACTGGTGATCGAGCCGAACCATTCCTTGGTTTATGTTGTTCTGGTGAGTTTGAGCTGTGACATAATTTTGGTCGAGGCCGGGGAGATTTGGGAGCGGCACATACTTGGACAAGAAGGCCGGGAAAAAACTCAAAATACGATTGGCGGGAATGATGTTACCGGGAAAGGGATTGCCGGTCAGCGGGTCGGTAATCGCAATCGGGGTCGGCAAATTCAGTAACTCGGAAAAGTCACCCGTTCGCATTGCCGCTGTTGGATACGTCCCACTGAGGGTCTGGGCACGTGCCTCACGGAACGCGTCATAGCTCAGGAAAAAGAAGGTTTTGTCGTGGACGATGGGGCCGCCCA
>Ga0070741_10003925_pt1 | contig 35729 bp, 33 predicted proteins | sample Coa_R1_4_FD_66440 | JGI IMG/M metagenome (GOLD analysis project Ga0070741, IMG submission 66440) | Surface soil microbial communities from Centralia Pennsylvania, which are recovering from an underground coalmine fire - Coalmine... | ecosystem: Environmental > Terrestrial > Soil > Unclassified ... | reverse complement strand
GCCGGAGAGCGATCCCGGCACGCCGCATAACGCATCCAATCGTGATCCATGCACCAATCTCAAACGTCGGGCGGGGACTCGTGGTTCCCGCTTCGGATCGGGTACACCGGAGCGTGACACGGCGGACGGGTCTCGGCCGGGGCTCCCTGGAGGCATTGTTTCATGGCAGACGAGGAATCTTCCCTGAACGATTCTGTGTTTCCGGAGGGCGCGGGGGGAAATTCAGCGGCCGCCGACGCCGAGGACGATCGACCGGCGGCGCCGTCATCCCCCTGGGAGACGGCCGCTCCCCCCGCCCCGTCGGCCTGGGCGCCGGCTCCGCCGTCACCGTGGGCGGCACCGCCACTCCCGGCTCCGCCGCCTCCTCCGCCGGCCGCCGGCGCCCCGCCCGTCCCTCCGCCACCGCCGGCACCGCCGCCGCCCGGCTGGCAGGTCGGGCCGCCCGGGGCTTTGACCTGGGGCAACCCACCGGTCGCCGCTTCCCGCCCCGCCTCCCCACGGCGGCCCATCCTGCTGGCCGCCGCCACCGGGGCGCTCGTGGGGGCGCTGGTGGCCGGCCTCGTGGTGGCCGGCGTCGAGAACACCAAGTCCGGCCCGGGCCGGACCGTCACGTACTCCGCCAACACGTCGAAGATCGCCCGACCGGGCGACGTCCAGTCGATCCTGGCCAGGGTCGAGCCGGCCGTCGTGTCCATCCGGACCCGCACGCTGAGCCTGGGCGACTTTCTCAAGCCCGTGCCGGGCGAGGGCGCGGGCACGGGCTTCGTCATCGGCTCCGACGGAGTCATCGTGACGAACAACCACGTCGTGGCGGGTGCACAGTCCATTGAAGTGGTGTTCGCCGACGATCGAAAGATGCCTGCTCGCGTACTTGGGAAGGATCCGTCCACCGATCTCGCCGTGGTCAAGGTCGACGCCGGCGGGCTGCCCACGGCCGCCCTGGGGGACTCCAACCAGCTGAAGGTCGGCGACGACGTCGTGGCCATCGGCAACGCCCTCGCCCTCGAGGGCGGCCCCACCGTGACGAGGGGGATCGTCTCCGCCCTCAACCGGACGATCACGGCCGAGAACGGCGAGCGGCTGGAGCACGTCCTCCAGACCGACGCCGCCATCAACCCCGGCAACTCCGGCGGCCCGCTGGTCGACGCCGCCGGTGAGGTCGTCGGCATCAACACCGCCGTGGCCGGCGACGCCCAGAACATCGGCTTCTCGATCGCCATCTCGCCGGCCCGGCCGATCATCGACCAGCTGCGGCAGGGCACGACGCAGAGCCGCCCGTTCCTCGGTGTGCAGATGTTCACGCTCACGCCGTCGATCGCCGAGGGGCTCGGGATCAAGGCGGCGTCGGGGGCGCTGATCGCCGACGTGACGGCCGGGTCGGGCGCCGAAGTCGCCGGGCTCCAGAAGGGCGACGTCATCACCGCCATCGACGGCAAGGAGATCAAGGCCGCCGAGGACGTCACCGCCGCCATCAACACCCACAAGCCGGGTGACCAGATCAAGCTGACGTACCGCCGGGGCGACGCCACCACCGACGTCGACGTCAAGCTCGGGGAGCGGCCGGCCGACGCCGGTTAGTCTCAGGGCCCATGGTCACCACGCCGGATGAACTCGAACAACCGCAACCGCCCCAGGGGCACGTGCGGATCGTCTACCTCGGCCCGCTGGCCCCCCACTGGGAGGTCCAGGGCGTCTTCGGCGACCGCTCGGTGATCGACGAGTTCCGGCAGCGGGCGCTGGCCCGCCTTCAGCTGCTGCCGCCCCACGACCCGCAGTTCCGCCGGAACCGGGAACGAGTGGCGCGCGACGCGGAGCGTGAGGGCCTCATCCTCGACTGGGATCTCGGCGCCGAGGAGGAGTGAGCTTCCCGCACCGGTGACGGGCCGGTGAACGCCGGCCTCCGCCACGGCGAGCGCGAAGCGAAAGCGAAATGGCCCGACCGCGCTCCGGTGTCGGCTTCTGTCGATCTTGCCGAACTGTTAGCGATTCCTTCACTTTGTCGCCAGTCGCGGGTCATCTCCGCCCCACAAGCTTCGGGCCATGTCCGACGTCGACCTGCGGGTGGGAACGGCACAGCCCCTGCCCGAACCCCGGGAGATCACCCCGGGGCTCACCACCGGGGATCGGGTCTTCCGGTTCGTGGCCGCCGCGGCCGCCGCCGGCGTGGTGGCCATCCTCGGCCTGGTCGCCCTTTTCCTGATGCTGGAGGCCGAGCCCGCCCTCAAGGTGTCGGGGTTCAGGTTCCTCACCACCTTCGAGTGGAACCCCGACGGCACGCCGGCCCACTTCGGCATCGCCGCCCTCGTCTACGGCACGGTCGTCATCGCCGTCATCGCCCTGGTGGTCGCCCTGCCGATCGCCGTCGGCTCGGCGCTGTTCGTCAACGAGTACGCCCCCGCCCGCCTCGGCCGGCCGCTGGTGGCGCTGCTCGACCTCCTGGCCGCCGTCCCCAGCCTGATCTACGGCATGTGGGGCCTCTACTACCTCCAGCCCCACCTGAACGGCCCGAGCCGGTGGCTGAGCGACCACCTCGGCTTCATCCCGTTCTTCCACACCAGCCGGCCGGTCTTCGGCTCGTCGATGTTCATCGCCGGCCTCGTCGTCGGCCTGATGGTGCTCCCGATCATCGCCTCGGTCACCCGGGAGGTGCTCTCCCAGGCGCCCCGGGTGGTGTGCGAGGCGGCGCTGGCGCTGGGCGGGAGCCGGTGGGGGATGATCCGGTCGGTCATCCTCCCGTTCGGTCGCAGCGGCATTGTCGGGGCCGCCATGCTCGGGCTCGGCCGGGCCCTGGGGGAGACGATCGCCATCGCCCTGATCCTGGCCTTCAACTTCAGGATCACGGCCCAGATCCTCGCCCCCGGGGGCGGCTCGGTGGCCGGGCTCATCGCCAACAACTTCGGCGAGGCGGGCGACCTCCAGCGCCACGCCCTGGTGGCCGCCGGCCTGGCGCTGTTCGTGATCACGCTGATCGTCAACATGATCGCCCGGATCATCGTGAACCGGACGAGCCAGGGAACGATCGAGGCCTGAGGCGTGGCCGGTACCGTTCCCGCCCCCGCCCCGCCCGCGGCCCGCAAGGTCGGGCCCTCCGTGGGTGACGCCGTCGAGCGGCCGCTCACGATCGCCGCCGTCGTGGGCGCGGCCATGGCGCTGCTCTTCGCCGTCACCCCGCTGTCGGGCCTGGTCGGCTGGGCGCTGTGCACGTACGTCGGGTTCGTCCTCGCCGACGCCTTCGACTGCTACCGGACGGACGGGTCCGTGCTGGCCAAGGACCGCGTCGCCACGATCCTCGTCGCCACCGCCGGCCTCTGCACCGTCGTGCCGCTGGTGCTGATCGTGGCCTACGTCGTGGGCAAGGGGCTGCCCGGCATCACCACGTCGTTCTTCACCGACACGTTGGAGAAGGTCGGCCCCACCGACCCGGCCACGGTGGGCGGGGCCAGGCACGCCATCATCGGTACCATCGAGCAGGTCGGCCTGGCCACGGCCCTGGCCACCCCGCTCGGACTGCTGACCGCCGTCCACCTCGCCCAGTCCCGGGGCCGGCTGGCCCGGGTGACCCGGGTGCTGGTCGACGCCATGAGCGGCATCCCGTCGGTCGTGGCCGGGCTGTTCATCTACACGATGTGGGTCGTCCGGTTCCACGAGGGGTTCTCGGGGCTGGCCGCCGCCATGTCGCTGTCGGTGCTCATGCTGCCGACCGTGGCCCGCACGGCGGAGGAGGTCATCAAACTCGTCCCGGGGGGGTTGCGGGAGTCGTCGCTGGCGCTCGGCGCCCCGGAGTGGAGGACGACGCTGCGGATCATCCTGCCCGCCGCCCGCAGCGGGCTGGTCACCGCCACGGTGCTCGGCGTCAGCCGCATCGCCGGCGAGACGGCACCGCTGCTGATGACGGCGTTCGGCTCCGACAGCGTCAACGCCAACCCCTGGCACGGGGCCCAGTCGGCGCTGCCGCTGTTCGCCTTCCAGCGGGTGCGCAACGCCATCCCCACCCAGATCGCCCGGGGCTGGGCCGGCGCCCTCGTGCTCATCGTGCTCGTCCTCGTGCTGTTCACACTGGCCCGGGTCGTCGCCGCCCGCGGCAGAAAGGGTTTGAGATGACCGACATTCCGAGCGCCGACGTCCACATCGAGACGGCGGTTCTGGCGCCGCCGGGGCCGAAGCTGTTCTCCCCGGGCGGTGGCTTCCTCCGGGCGGTGGCCGTGACCGCCTGGTTCGGCCGGCACTGCATCGTGGCCGGCGTCGACATGGACATGCCGGCCGGGAGCGTCACCTCGATCATCGGCCCGTCGGGCTGCGGGAAATCGACGTTCCTCCGCACGCTCAACCGGATGCACGAGCTCACCCCGTCGGCGGCCATGGCCGGCGAAGTCCACCTCGACGGCGTCGACATCTACGCCCCCGGCTCCCGCCCGTCGCTCATGCGGCTCCGGATCGGGATGGTGTTCCAGAAGCCGAACCCCTTCCCGACGATGAGCATCGGCGAGAACGTCCTGTCGGGCCTGAAGCTGGCCGGCATCCCCTGCGGCGACAAGGCGGCGATGACCGAGCGGTGCTTGACGCGAGCCGGGCTCTGGAACGAGGTGAAGGACCGGCTGAATGCCCCGGCGGGGGCGCTGTCCGGGGGCCAGCAGCAGCGGCTGTGCATCGCACGCTCGCTGGCGGTCAGCCCCCGGGTCCTGCTCATGGACGAGCCGTGCTCGGCGCTCGACCCGTCGTCGACCATGCGCATCGAGGAGACGATCCGGGAGATCAGCGCCCAGGTGACGGTCGTGATCGTCACCCACAACATGCAGCAGGCGGCCCGGGTGTCCGACTACACCGCCTTCTTCCTCGCCGACAAGGGCGAGCCGGGGCGGATCGTGGAAGTCGGCCCGACCAGCGAGCTGTTCAACGCTCCGAACGACCCCCGCACCGAGGACTACATCCACGGCCGGTTCGGGTGATCAGGTCTCTGCGACAGACAAAGGAGAGCACGTGAAGGGTCGTCTCACGGCGGCGGGAGTCATGGCCGGTCTGCTGCTTCTCGGCAGCCCCCCAGCCCATGCCGCCACGCACAAAGACGTCACGGTCACCGGCGCCGGCTCCACGCTGGTGCTCAACATCGTGCAGCAGTGGAGATCCGACTTCAACAAGGCGACGGGCGTCAACATCTCTTACACGGGCGTCGGTTCCGGCGCCGGGCGCGCCCAGCTGATCGCCGGCACCGTCGACTTCGCCGGTTCGGACGTGGCGGCGTCGGCCACCGAGGCCCAGCAGCTCAAGGCCAAGTACGGCGATTTCATCTACGTCCCCGACACCGCCGGTGCGGTCTCGGTCTTCTACAACGTCCCGGGGCAGAGCGGGCTGAAGCTGACGCCGCCGACCCTGGCCAAGATCTTCAGCGGCAAGATCACCAACTGGAACGATCCGGCCATCGCCGCCGACAACGGCGCCCCTGGCCCGAATCTGCCGATCCAGGTCTTCGTGCGGTCCGACAAGTCCGGCACGTCGGGGGTCTTCACCGACTATCTGAACCACGCCGATCCGGCCGACTGGCCGGCGGCGACGAACCAGCAGTTCCCCACCGACAAGGGCCAGATCGGCAAGACCGGCACCGATGGCGTCGCCAACGCCGTCAAGGCGGCGGCCGGCGGCATCGGCTACGGCGAGCACAGCTTCGCCGTCGAGCGCGGGCTCGGGGAGGTCAAGGTCAAGAACGGCGCCGGGGAGTTCACGGGTCCCGACACGGCGGCGGTCACCAAGGCGATCGAGGCGGCCACGCCGAACCCCGACGGCACGCTGGCGCTGAACTACACGACCAACGTGCCGGGCGTGTACCCGATCTCGACCACGAGCTACTTCCTCGTCCCGACGAAGCTCGATCAGGCCAAGGCCGACAACCTGGCGGCATTCCTGAACTACGCCTTCAGCGCCGCCGGGCAGGGCAAGGCTCCGGGGCTCGGCTACGCCCCGCTTCCCGACCGCGTGCTCCAGACGGCGCTGGCCGCCGTCGGCCGGATCAGCGGTGCGACCACAGCGCAGGCGGCGCCGCCGCCGGCTCCCGCCGCCGCCTCCTCCCCGACACCGGGCCCGGCGGCCACCGCCCCCGCCCCGGCGGCGGCGGCCTCGCCCTCGCCCACCACGCCGGCGGCACCCGACCCGCCCCTGGCCCGCACCGGCTCCCGCTCGGCGGCCGCCGCCGCCCTTGCCGGCTTCCTGCTGGCGATCGGCGGCCTGTGCATCGGGCTCGGGCGGCGGCGCCGGGCCGCCGTCGACATCGCAGGGTGACCTCCGTAAGGGCTTTGTTGTAATCGGCAAAAGCGTTATTGTCCCTTTCTCAGCCGAGGAAGGGACATGACGCATGCCCACAGACGTGGAGCTGGCCGGCCGGCTCGGGGCCGCCCTGGTGCTGGGTGGGGCCATCGGGCTCGAGCGGGAGCTGACCGGACAGGTGGCCGGCCTGCGGACCCACATGTCGGTGGCGCTCGGGGCGGCACTGTTCGGCATCGTCTCGGTCTACGGCTGGAGCGAGTTCTCCGCCGTGCGGGCCCAGACCAACGTGCAGGTCGACGTGACCCGGGTGGCCTCGAACATCGTGACCGGCGTCGGGTTCCTGGGCGGGGGAGCGATCCTGAAGGACGGGGCCACGGTCCGGGGCCTCACCACCGCCGCCAGCCTCTGGGTGACCGCCGCCGTCGGGCTGACCGTGGCCCTGGGGGGCTACTCGCTGGCCGCCACGGCCACCCTCGGGCTCGTGTTCTCGCTCATCCTCCTCCGTGGGCCCCGGAGCTGGCTCCGGCGCCGCGTCCCCGTCGCCGTCCCCCGAAAGGAACCGTGACCATGGCCCGTTCGCAGCCGTCCCTCCGCCGGGCCGATGCCGCCGTCCTCGTGGCCGTGACCGTGATGAGCGGCGCCGTCCTGCTGCTCGGCGACCGCTTCGAGCCGGGCCGGGACGCCACGCTGAGGCAGCCGGTCCAGGCCCGGGGCCGCATTGCCGCCTGCGTGGCCGACGAGAGCATGCGCTTGATCGACCCCGACCGGGAGCGCTGCCACCCCGGCGAGCAGGAACTGACCGAGGCCCGGGCGGCCCCGGCGGCCGCCGGGGCGGCCGGGTGGCCTTAGTCAAGGGTGATGCCATTGTCGCTGTTTCCGTCGCCGCCCGGCATCTCCCCGGTGACCATGTAGCTGACCCGTTCGCCGATGTTCACGGCGTGGTCGGCCATCCGCTCGTAGTACCGGCCGACGAGGGCCACCTGGACCATCTGCTGCAGCCCGGCCTCGTCGGCCCGGCCAAGGGCGAAGATCGTGCGGAACAGCGAGCGCTGGAGGTCGTCCATCACGTCGTCCATGTCCTCGAGGGCCATGGCCCGGGCGCAGTCCGACTCGGCGAAGGCCTCCAGCGCCAGCCGCAGCTGGACGCCCGCCTGGCGGCCCATCTGCTCGATGATCCGCCGGATCGGGTCGGCCAGCTCCACCGGGTAGAGCCGCCGGGTCGTCTTGGCCACGTTGACCATGAGGTCGCCGGTCCGCTCGATCTCGTGGATCGTCCGCAGCACCGCCACCACCGTGCGCAGGTCGGAGGCCATCGGCTGCTGGCGGGCCAGCGTCGTGTAGCAGCGCTCCTCCAGCGAGTGGGTGAGCTCGTCCATGGCCGCGTCGGCGTTGATCACCCGGTCGGCGCCGGCCAGATCGGCCTCGAGGAAGGCGTCGGTGCCGGCGGCGATGGCGTCGCTGGCCATGAGGCCGAGCCGCATGACGTCGACCCGCAGGTCGTCGAGCTGGCCGTGGTAGGTGTGCCGCGTCTCTTCCATCACCGCATTGTCGCCGGTTTCGGCCGAGGGGTGCCCGGGTTGTCCGGTTCCGCCGCGGGGTTCGGGGGTCGTTCACCTCAGCGTGCGTGTCCGTTTACGAACGGGTCGCCTCCGGCTCGTACGTTCAAAACATGCAGATCTCGACGGCGCTGCCCTCGCTCGTCACCCCGGCGGACGAGACGACCGGCGAGCGGCCCGGGGCCGATCGGGAGATCGTCTTTTCGGTGTCGGATCTGCACGTGCACTACGGGCTCGCCCACGCCGTGGCCGGGGTGACGTTCGACATCGCCGCCAACGAGGTGACCGCCATCATCGGCCCGTCCGGGTGCGGCAAGAGCACGGTGCTGCGGTGCTTCAACCGGATGAACGACCTCGTGCCCGGGGCCCGGATCACCGGCCGTGTCCTCTACAAGGGCCACGACGTCTACGGCGACGGGATCAACGCCACCGAGGTCCGGCGGCGGATCGGCATGGTGTTCCAGAAGCCCAACCCCTTCCCCAAGTCGATCTATGACAACGTCGCCTTCGGGCCCCGGCTGAACGGGAAGAAGAAGGGCCTCGACGACCTGGTCGAGCGGGCGCTGACCGGCGCCGCCCTCTGGGACGAGGTGAAGGACAAGCTCCACCGCAGCGGCCTCGACCTCTCCGGCGGCCAGCAGCAGCGGCTGTGCATCGCCCGGGCCATCGCCGTGGAACCCGACGTGATCCTCATGGACGAGCCGTGCTCGGCCCTCGACCCGATCGCCACCGCCCGGATCGAGGACCTGATGGACGAGCTGAAGCGGGACTACACGATCGTCGTCGTCACCCACAACATGCAGCAGGCGGCCCGGGTGTCGGACATGACGGCCTTCATGAGCGTCGACGTCTCGGGCGGCGGCCGGACCGGACACCTGGTCGAGTTCGGGCGGACGGAGCAGATCTTCACCCACCCGTCCGACCCCCGCACGGAGGGCTACATCACTGGCCGCTTCGGCTGATCGGCGGTCAGCTGTGCTTGAGGGCGATGCCTTCCACGATGTCGCCGATCTTTTCCAGGCCGTTGACCGATTCCTCGATGGCTTCGACGATGTCCTTCCAGCGGAGCACGTCGAAGGCGTTGAAGTCGCCGGAGAACAGGTGGGCCACCGAGCGGCGGTAGATCCGGTCGGCCTCGCTCTCGAGCTGGTCGACGGCCTGGAGCTCCGACTCGATGCCCCGCAGCTTCGACAGCTTGCCGATGAGGGCGACGTTGGCCTCGGCCGCCTTGACGAGGACATCGCCGAGCTGGCGGACCTCGTCGAGCGGCTCGTCGACGTCGTGGAGGAGGAGCAGCTCGGAGACGGCCTGGATGTCGTCGACGACGTCGTCCATCTGCTCGGTCAGGGCGTGGATGTCCTCCCGGTCGAAGGGGGCCACGAAGCTCTGGTCCAGCCGGCGGAGGATCGTGTCGGTGACGGCGTCGCCCTTGCGCTCGCAGTCCTGGATGGCGGCGTGCTTGGCGTGGACGTCCTCGAAGTCGTCGAGCAGGTCCCGCAGCAGGCGCGCCCCGTCGGCCAGGTTGCCCGCCGCCTGGTCGAAGAGGGGGAAGAAGCCGTCGTCGCGGGGAATGAGCCGGAACCGCACCGCTGCGCTCCCTTGCCGTCGGGGTCAACCATCCATCCTAGCGATGGACTCCGGATGCTTACACTGGATGTCACATGGACCTGGGCTCGGGTGTGCCGGTGATCATTTCGGCGGGGGTCGTCGTCCTCCTGCTCCTGGCCGCCCTGTGGTTCCGGGGTCGGCGGGTGCTCGTCCGTCGGCTGCAGACCATCGCCGCCCGGCTCGACGACCGCGCCGCGCCGATGGACGGGAAGGGCGGCCGGGAGGCGGTCCTCGAGCGGCTCGAGCGCAGCGCCGAGCGGGGTCAGCTGCGGGTCGACGAGTCGACGGGGGACAGCGCCCGGCTGTCGGCGGCGTTCAACCACCTCGCCGACGGCGTCGTGGTGGTCGACCAGCGGGGCGAGATCGTGCTCCGCAACGGCATCGCCGAGCAGCTCACCGGACCGGGCGGCGACGCCCTCACGGCCGACGCCATCTGGGAGCTCCTCGACCGGACGCTGCGGGGTCTGGAGGGGGAGCGGGAGCTCCGGTTGTTCGGCCCGCCCCGGCGGGTCCTGCACGTGCGGGCCGTCCCGCTCGACGACGGCACCCGGCCCATCGGCGGGGTCGCCTTCCTGCGCGATGTGTCGGAGGCTCGCCGGATCGAGAACATGCGCCGGGACTTCGTGGCCAACGTCAGCCACGAGCTGAAGACCCCGATCGGGGCCCTCGGGCTGCTGGCCGAGACGATGGCCGCCGAGGAGGACGGCGAGATGCTCCGCCGTCTGGCCGGGCGGGTGCTGCACGAGTCGGAGCGCCTCGAGCGCACCGTGGAGGACCTGCTCGACCTGTCGATCCTCGAGGCCCAGGAGTCGCCGGAGCGGGAGCTGATCGCCGTCGACATGCTGATGGCCGACGCCGCCGAGCGCATGGCGTCGACGGCCGAGGCGGCCGGGATCCCCATCGAGCTCACCGAGCCGGCCGGCGACATCCTCGTCGCCTGCGACCGCCGCCAGGTCACCAGCGCCCTGTTCAACCTCCTCGACAACGCAGTCAAGTACTCCGAAGAAGGCGGCAAGGTCGAGTTCACCGCCCAGGTCGAGGGCTTCTCGGTCGCCATCTCGGTGCGGGACCACGGTATCGGGATCCCCCACCGGGATCTGGAGCGGATCTTCGAGCGCTTCTACCGGGTCGACCGGACGCGCAGCCGGGCCACCGGCGGCACCGGCCTCGGGCTGGCCATCGTACGCCACGTGGCCCAGGCCCACGGTGGTGAGGTCTCGGTGGAGTCGGAGGAGAACCGAGGCTCCACGTTCACCCTCAAGCTGCCGCTGGCCGCCGCCAGCCGCACCGCCCGCCGGACCCGGAGGTCGACACCCGATGGCTGACCCGCCCACGATCCTCGTCGTCGACGACGAGCAGAGCTACCGCGACGCCCTGGCCGTGTCGCTCCGGCGCGAGGGCTTCCTCGTGCAGGTGGCGGCCGACGGGCTGGAGGCCATCGACCGGTTCGAGACCTACCGGCCGGCGCTCGTGCTGCTCGACGTCATGCTCCCCCGGATGTCGGGCATCGACGTGTGCCGGGAGCTGCGGGCCAAGTCGCGGGTGCCGATCATCATGCTGACGGCCCGCGACGCCGAGATCGACACGGTGGTCGGCCTCGAGGTCGGCGCCGACGACTACGTGACCAAGCCCTTCCGCCTCCGGGAGCTGGTGGCCCGTATCCGGGCCGCGCTCCGCCGGGCGCCGGGCGAGGAGGAGGACGCCAACGCCGAGGTCGTCGAGGTGGCCGACGTCCGCCTCGACCCGATCCGCCACGAGGTCTCGGTCCGGGGCGAGGCCGTCCAGCTGGCCTTGAAGGAGTTCGACCTCCTCGAGCTGCTGCTGGTCAACGCCGGCCGGGTGCTGACCCGCGACACCCTGATGGACCGGGTGTGGGGCCCGAGCTACGTCGGCGACACGAAGACGCTCGACGTCCACATCAAGCGGCTGCGGGCCAAGATCGAGGAGAACCCCTCGGCCCCGACCCGGATCACCACGATCCGGGGCTTGGGCTACCGCTACGAAAAACCGAAGGTCTAGGGCGGCCCAACCCTCCGAGCGCCTCTGCCAGCAGTACAACCAGTCGTGGCTGGGGCCCGTCCAGGGCCCTCGGCACAACCGGTCGTGGCGGGGCACGGGCGCTGCGCCGGGAACCCGAGCGCGGGACCGGTCCGGGATGGTCAGCGCAGCGGGACGGAGAAGCGCCTGGTCACGACCCGGGCCAGGACCGTGAGCACGACCACGAGGACGATCAGGGTGAGGGCCGCTCCCCAGGCCCGGTCCTGGGCGCCGGCGAAGGGAAGCTGGGCGTTGCTGAAGATCTGGGACGACAGGGCGGTGGTGGCGCCGCCGAACACGTGCCAGTTCCGGTTTCGGGCCGCCCCGATGGTGAACAGCAGCGGCGCCGTCTCGCCGGCGGCCCGGGCCACCGCCAGCAGCGAACCGCTGACGATCCCGGAGATGGCGGCCGGGAGGACGACCGTGATGATCGTCCGGGCCCGGCTGGCGCCGAGGGCCAGGCTGGCCTCCCGGAGACCGGCCGGCACGAGCCGGAGGATCTCCTCGGTGGAGCGGATGACGATCGGCAGCATGAGGCAGGCCAGGGCCAGCGCCCCGGCGAAGCCGGAAAGCCCGTAGCGCAGCACCCAGATCGTGTAGATGAACAGCCCCATGACGATCGACGGGACGCCGGTCATCACGTCGGACATCGTCCGGATCACCGTGGCCAGGCGGTTCTTCTTCCCGTACTCGTTGAGGTAGACGGCGGCCAGGATGCCGAGCGGCACGGCCATGAGCGTGGCCGTCCCGGTGATGACGAGCGTCCCGATGATGGCCGGGCCCATGCCGGGGCCGACGCTGCGGGACAGGATGGGGATGTCCCTGGTCAGGAAGCCGACGCTCATGATGCCGGAGCCCTTGCGCACGACGTAGTAGATGATGGCCACCAGCGGGATGACGGCGATGGCCACGCCGGCGTACACCAGGCCGGTGAACGCCCGATCGGCCCGCCGCCGCCGGGCGATGTTCCGGGCCGCCTCGGGGGTGCCGGGCCCGAAGACGACATCCGGCGCGACGGCGTTCAACGCTTCCCTCCGGCGAGACGGCGGTCGGCCCGGCCGGTGATCTTCCGGGCCAGCAGGTTGACGAGCACTGTCATGATGAACAGGACGACCCCGAGGCCGATCAGCGCCGCCCGGAACGTTCCGGTCGCCTCGCCGAACTGATTGGCGATGACCGAGGCCATGGCGTCGCCCGGCCCGAAGAGGTGGGCGCTGATGGTGGCCGACGATCCGATGACGAGGGCGACGGCGATGGTCTCGCCCATGGCCCGCCCGAGACCGAGCATGACCGCCCCGACGAGACCCGTCCGGCTGTAGGGGAAGACCGCCCCCCGGATCATCTCCCAGCGGGTGGCGCCGAGACCCCAGGCGGCCTCCTTCTGGTCGCGGGGGACGGTGGCGAAGACCTCCCGGCTGATCGACGTCACGATCGGCGTGATCATGATGGCCAGGATGATCCCGGCGGTCATGAACGTCCGACCAAGATTGTTGGCGTCTCCGGTCAGCGTGCCGAGGATCGGGATGCCGTGGAACCAACCGCCAATGTCGACGTACAGCCGCCCGATCTGTCTGCCGAAGACCAGAATGCCCCACAGGCCGTAGACCACCGACGGGATGGCGGCCAGCAGGTCGATGACGTAGGTGACGGGAACGCGCAGGCGGGGAGGGGCCAGTTCGGCGATGAACAAGGCCAGCCCGATGCTGATCGGCACGGCGATGATCAGCGCGATGGCCGAGACGAGCAGGGTCCCGTAGATGAAGGCCAGGGCGCCGAAGTGTCCGCTGGCCGGATCCCAGTTCTTCGAGGTGATGAAGCTGAGGCCCTCGGCCCGGAACGCCGGCATCGCCTGCTGGCTGGTCGAGAACAGGATCAGGCCGAGCACGACGAGGACGAGGCAACCCGACGCCAGGCAGACCCAGCGGAAGGTCTGGTCGGCCAGGCGGGAGCCGCCGTGGAGCGGCCCCTTCCCGTTGGTGGCGGCGGCGCCGGTCTCCGGCGGTCTCGTCGTGCTCGGCGGGGCGATCACGCCGGGATCACCAGCTTGTCGACCTGGGCCAACGACTGCTGCCGCAGAGCGTCGGACAGCTGGGCGTAGTTGGCGCCGGCGGCCATGCCCTGCCCGTCGCTATAGATGTACTGCAGGAAGGCCTTGAGGTCGGTGCCCTTGGCGTGGTCTGTCTGGTTCTGGTAGGCCAGGATCCACGTCGGCGAGGTGATGGGATAGGCCGTGTCGCCGTCGGCCCACAGCGGGTTGTAGGTCAGGTCGGGGTTCACCGTCACGCCGGCCAGAGCGGCGCTGGCGCCGTCAAGGGTGGCGTCGACGTACTTCCCGGCCTTGTTCTTGATCCTGGCCCATGTGAGGTTGGCCGCCTTGGCGTCGGAGAAGTCGACGTAGCCGATGGCGCCGTTGGTGCCGCTGATGATCTGGGCCACGCCGCTGTTGCCGTTGCCGGCCTGCTCGTCGGCCGGCCAGTTCACGGTCGAGCCGGCGTCGAGCGTCCAGTCACCGGGGGCCGCCATCTTCAGGAACGTCGTGAAGTTCGACGTGGTACCGGAACTGTCGGAGCGGTGGGCCACGGTGATGGCCGTCGACGGCAGTTTGACGCCGGGGTTGTCGGCGGCGATCTCAGAGGCGTTCCACGTCTTGATCTGGCGCTCGAAGATCTTGGCGATCGTCGGCGCCGACAGCTGCAGGCCCTCGACGCCGCTCAGGTGGTACGAGACGGTGATCGGTGCCGCCACCGTCGGGAAGTAGAGGTACGGGCCCTTGTACTTGGGGGCCTCGGCGGCGGACACCGTGGCGTCGGTGCCGGCGAAGTCGACGATGCCGCCCTGGAGGTCGGTGCGGCCCTTGCCCGAGCCGCCGCCGCCGTAGTTGATCACCACGCCGGGGTGCTTCTGCTGGAATGAGGCGATCACCTGCTCGTCGAAGGGCTGCTGGAACGTCGAACCCGACCCGTTGAGGGTGGCGGCCGGAAGCGCCGCGGTCGTGGATTCGCTGGTGCTGCCTCTGCTGGCGGATGGGTTGTCGTTGCTCGAGCCGCAGGCGGCCAGGAGGCCGGCCATGGAGAAGGCGACGAGGAATAGGGCCGGAGTGCGCGTTCTCTTCATGCCACCGACGGTACGGAACGCCGGTGAAAAGCCCAGCGCTGTCAAGCGGTGTGGCGCTGAACGCATCGTTAAGTGATGCTGAACCGAGCCGGGGTGCTGTCCGAACGGCACTTTTTGCCGCAATTACACCGGGCGTTGGGATTGCCGTCACCGTCGTTCTGCACAATGTCGTCGGAAGCCGACAAAGAGGTGATCTCGCCGTGGAAACGATGTCGAAGCGCAACGGTGCCGAGATTCCGGAGGCCGAGCGGTCACACGTGAAGCTGGTGGACGGCGACCCGCCGATGCTGCGGCTGGAGATCAACCTCTACAGCTGGGAGCGGGGAGACTCGGAGATCGAGGTCGTGCTGCCCCACGGGGGCGAGCTGTCCGACCTGCTGCAATGGGCCCTGCCCGAGCAGCGGCTCGTGATCTGTGGCAACCTCCGGGCCCGGATCCACGAGGAACTGGCCGAGGTCTTCACCTTGCTGCAGGAATCGGCCGGCTGAGTCGCCGGCACTCTGCGGGCTCCGCTGCCCGTAACCGAGCCGTTCCCGTGCGTTCATGTACCGGACATGTCCCTGGAACTACCCTTGCCGGCGATGGCTCTCGAGTCCCCGGTCGCCTCGGTCGTTGCTGTTCGGCGGGCCATGAGCCCTGCAGCGCAGCATTCGTCCTACCTCGATGAGGACGCCGGCAGCATCGACAGCGCTGCCCGCCGTCTGGCGCTGGCCGAGGACGCCGACCGGCCCCCGGCCGAGCGCCTGCGCCTGCTGGCCGACGTCGGCCGGTTCCTGGACGAGTTCTTCCAGCTGACCGGTGCCCAGCTGCGGGCGGCGTCGGCCATCCCCGGCCGGGGCGTCGGCGTGCGCCACCGGGTGGAGCGGCTCCTGACCCGGCACCACGATGCCTTCGAGCGACTCCGTCCCGGGCTGCGGCGGTCCGGGATCGAGCTGCGCCACTGGGCCGAACTCGGCGACGACGACCGGCGGGCGGCGGGGGCGATCTTCGGGGACCGGCTCCGGCCGGTGCTGGTGCCGCTGATGGCCGAACCGGGAAAGCCGCTGCCGCCGCCGGCGAACCTGTCGCTCAACCTGGCCGCCGTCGTCCGCGACGCCGGCGGCCGTACCCGCCTCGGTCTCATCGAGCTTCCGCCGGTCCTCCCCCGATTCCTGCGGCTGCCGGCCGAGGCCTTCGATGCCCCGATCGGGTTCGTCCCGGTGGAGGACGTCGTCGAGGCCCACCTCGAGGCGCTGTTCCCCGAGGCGGAGATCGAGGCCTGCGCCGCCTTCCGGGTCACCCGGCAGGCGGGCATCGTGGCCAACCCCGACGCCGACGACCTCCTGAGCTCGGTCGAGCGCCAGCTCCGGCTCGAGCGCCACGGCATGGCCGTCCGCCTCGAGGTGCAGCGCCACGCTCCCGTCGCCGTCCTCGACCGGTTGGTGGGCGAGCTCGACCTGGGACGGGGGGAGGTCTATGCCGTTGGCGGGTTGCTGGGTCCGGCCGATCTGGCCTCGCTGCCCCTGCCGGGCCCCGACGCCGGCGAAGCGCGGCGGGGGCCCGCCCGCCGATCGGAGGAAGTGTTCGACGTCCTCGACCGGGGCGACGTCCTGGTCCACTTCCCCTACGAGTCCCATGCCGACTCGGTGGTGGCGCTCCTCGACCGGGCGTCGGCCGACCCGGCGCTGCTGGCCATCAAGCAGACGCTGTACCGGGCGTCACCCGAGGGGCCGACCGTGCGGGCGCTGGTGCGGGCGGCCGAACGCGGCGCCCATGTGGTGGCCGTGGTGGAGCTCACCGCCCGGCTCGACGAACGGGAGGCGGTGGCCTGCGCCCGGGCTCTCGAGCGGGCCGGCGCCCATGTCGTCTACGGCCTCGTCGGCCTGCGGACCCACTGTCCGCTGACGCTGGTGATCCGCGGCGGGGACGAACGGGTGTCGCGCTACGGCGTGGTCGGCACCGGCCTGCACCACCCGCTCCGCCGGCCGGAGGGGATGGCGCTGCTGACGGCCGACCCGGACGTGACCGCCGACCTCGCCGACCTCTTCAACTACCTGACCGGCTACAGCCGTCCGGCCCCCTTCCGCAGGCTGCTCGTCGGCCCCGGCCACCTCCGCAGCCGTCTCGTCGACCTCATCCGGCGGGAGACGGCCGCCGGCCCCGCCGGCCGCATCGCCCTCAAGGTCTACCGGCTCGTCGACCGGGAGGTCATCGACGCCCTCTACCGGGCGGCGCAGCGGGGCGTGCGGGTCGATCTCGTGGTGTCGGGCGCCTGTGCCCTGCGGCCCGGGGTGCCCGGCCTGTCGGACGGGATCCGGGTGGTTGCGCCGCTCGGCCGCCACTTCGAGACGTCACGGCTGTTCGGCTTCGGCGTCGGCGGGACGAGTTCGTGGTACCTCTCCTCCGGGGACCTCGCCCTGGCCCACCTCGACCGCCAGGTCGACGTCGCCGTGCCCATCGACGACCCCGTCCACCGGGCCCGCCTCGAGTCGATCATCGACGTCCTGTGTCGGTTCCCGGCCTGGGAGATGGACGGTGAGGGCACCTGGCATCGCTGCGGCTCCGGCGCCGAGGACGCCCTGGAGGCGCTGGCCGCGCCGGCCGGGGCGCTTCCCGGTGCCGGGCGTTAGCCTGCGTCGATGACCAAGACGGAGCGGGAAGTGAAGCTGGCCGCCTGGGGCGGCTTCGCCCTGCCGGCGCTCGACGACCTCGGTCCCGACGTCACCGTCGAGCACCTCAGGACGAAGAAGCTCGACGCTCAGTATTACGACACCAGGGATCTCCGTCTGGCCCGGGCCGGCGTCAGCCTCCGTCACCGGCTCGGTGACGACCCGCCGTGGACGGTCAAGCTGCCCGACGACAGCGCCGGGCCGGCGATGAGCCGGCGGGAGATCCCGTTCGAGGGGCCGGCGGGCACGATCCCGCCGCCGGCCGCGGCGCTGGTACGGGCCTACGCCCGGGGCGAGGCTCTCGTGCCGGTGGCGAGGCTCAAGACGGAGCGGTCGCGGGTGGGCCTGCGGGTTGACGGCACGCCGGTGGCGGAGATCTCCGACGACGAGGTTTCGGTGTACCACGGCCGCCGCCTGGCGTCGCGCTTCCGGGAGATCGAGGTCGAGGTCGAGGACGAGGCGCCGGACGGGCTGCTCCCGGCCGTCGTGGAACGGCTCCGAGCCGCCGGGGCCGGCGCACCCGACAAGACGTCCAAGGTCGTGCGGGCCCTCGGTCCCCGGGCGCTCGAGCCCCTGCCGGGGGGCGTCACCTCGGTGGGCCCCGACTCGACGATCGGCGATGTGGTCCAGGCGGCGATCGCCCACGCCCTGGCCCGGATCGTGGGCCACGATCCCGGGGTCCGCCTCGGTGACGACGCCGAGGACGTGCACCAGGCCCGGGTGGGCACCCGCCGCCTCCGCTCTGACCTGCGCACCTTCCGGCCCCAACTCGACGCCGAGTGGGTGGCGGGGTTGCGGGACGAGGCCGGCTGGCTGGCCGGGCTCCTCGGTGACGTGCGCGACGTCGAAGTGCTCATGGAACGGCTCGAACACCAGGCCGCCACCCTCCCGAAGGAGGACGGCGAAGGGGCCACCCCGATCGTCGCCCGTCTCGCCCGGGAGCGGGAGTCGGCCCGGGAACGGTTGCTGGAGGCCATGGACGGGCCTCGGTACGTGACGCTGCTCGACCGGCTGACCGAAGCGGCGCAGGAGCCGCGCTTCGCCGATGCCGGTGCCGGGCCCGGGTCGCGGGCGGCCGACATCCTCCCGCCGCTCGTCCGCCGGCCCTGGCGCCGGTTGAACACGGCGGTGCGGGCCCTGCCCGAGCTTCCGGCCGACGAGGAGCTGCACGCCGTCCGCATCCTGGCCAAGCACACCCGTTACGCCGCCGAGGCCGCGGCCGGCGTGATCGGGAAGCCGGCCGCCACCTTCGCCAGGCAGATGGCCGCCGTGCAGACCGTCCTCGGCGACCACCAGGACGCCTGTGTCACCGAGGCCTGGCTGCGCCGGGCGGCGGGAAAGACCCGCTCCACCCGGGAGGCGATGCTCATCGGCCAGCTGATCGGGCTGCAGCGGGCCGAGGCCCGGGCGAAGCGGGCGGAGTGGCCCGAGGTGTGGCGCCGGGCGTCGGATCGCAGCCTGCGGGGATGGCTGGGCTAGATCGGCGTAGTCTCCTTTTGTGAGCTGGGTCGGTATCGATCTCGGAGGGACGAAGATCTACGCCGTCGTCTTCGACGGCGTCGACGTCCTGGCCGAGGCCAAGATCAAGACGCCGACGCAGGGCGGCCCGCTGGCGGTGGTCGATGCCATGGCCGAGGTGGTGCACGAACTCGGGCCGATCGAGGACCTGGCCGGGGTCGGCGTCGGCGCCCCCGGGGTGATCGACCACGACGCCGGCACGGTACGCCAGGCGCCCAATCTCCACGGCTGGATGGATCCCTTCGGCGTGGCCGAAGCGCTGTCGGCGGCACTGGGCGGCGTCGGGGTGGCCGTCGACAACGACGTCAACGTCGGCACGCTGGCCGAGCACCGGCTCGGAGCCGGCAAGGGCGCCGACCACCTCCTCGGCGTCTTCGCCGGCACGGGTATCGGCGCCGGCGTCATCCTCGACGGCGTCCTCCGCCGGGGGCCGACGGGCGCCGCCGGGGAGATCGGCCACATGGTCGTCCGCCGGGGCGGGCGGGTGTGCGGCTGCGGCGGCCGGGGCCACCTCGAGGCCTACGCCGGCCGGGCGGCCATGGAACGCCGCGCCCGCGACCTCGAACGCAAGGGTCGCGACACGATGCTCGTCGACCTGGCCCCCGGCAAGCGGATGACGTCGGGCGTGTTCGTCAAGGCGCTGGCGGCCGGCGACGACGTCGCCGTCGAGCTGATCGACGACGCGGTGTGGGCCCTCGGCGTGGCCATCGCCTCGGCCGTCTCCCTGCTCGACGTGGCGCTGGTGGTGGTCGGCGGCGGGCTGGCCGACCGGCTCGGCCCGTCGTTCGTGGCCCGGGTCGAGGAGACCTGCCGCGCCGACGTGTTCCCCCGGAACCCGGAGCTGCGGATCGTGCCCGCCGCCCTCGGGGACCGGGGCGGGTCGATCGGGGCGGCGTTGATGGCCGCCGACCGTCTCGGCGGTCCCGGGAACCTCCAGACGTGAACGGCGAAGAGCGGTCGCGCTACCTCGACCGTGAGCTGTCCTGGCTCGACTTCAACGGGCGCGTCCTGGCCCTGGCCGAAGACGCCAAGCTTCCGCTGCTGGAGCGGGTCAAATTCCTGGCCATCTTCTCCCGCAACCTCGACGAGTTCTTCATGATCCGGGTGGCGGGCCTGCTGAACCGGGCCGCCGCCGGGCTGGGGGCGGCGGCCACCGGCGGCCTGGGGCCGCAGGAGGAGCTGAGCTCGGTCCGCAAACGGACGGAGGAGCTGGTCCTGCGCCAGACCGACGTCTTCCGCGACGACGTCCAGCCCCGGCTGGCCGAGGAAGGCATCCGCCTCCTCGACTGGGGGGCGTTGTCGAAGGAGCAGCGCAAGGAGCTCGGCCGGTACTTCGAGGACCAGATCTTCCCCGTCCTCACGCCGCTCTCCGTCGACCCCGGGCATCCGTTCCCCTACATCTCCAGCCTGTCGCTCAACCTGGCGATCATGGTCCGCGACCCTGAGCGCCAGGAGCGGCGCTTCGCCCGGGTCAAGGTCCCGCCGCTGCTGCCCCGGTTCGTGAAGACGAGCGACGGCTCGTGCTTCGTGCCGCTGGAGCAGGTCATCGCCGCCCACCTCGACCGTCTCTTCCCGGGCATGGAGATCGAGCTCCAATGCCCGTTCCGGGTCACCCGCAACGCCGACCTCAGCGTGGCCGACGAGGAGTCCGACGACCTGCTGGCCGCCATCGAGACGGAGCTGCGCCGGCGCCGGTTCGGGCACGCCGTCCGCCTCGAGGTTCGCCCCGACATGCCCGACGAGATCCGGGAACTGCTCGTCCGGGAGCTGGACCTCACCTCCGACGACGTCTACGAGATCGACGGGCTGCTCGACCTCGAGAGCCTCTGGCAGCTCCACGGGATCGACCGGCCGGACCTGAAGGACACGCCGTGGCCGTCGGTCGTGCCCCCCCGCCTGGCCGGGGTGGAGGACGGCGCGGTCGACATCTTCGCCGTCCTCGCCGAGCAGGGCGTGCTCGTCCAGCACCCCTACGACTCCTTCGCCGACACCGTCCAGGCCTTCATCCGCCAGGCGGCCGTCGACCCTCACGTGCTGGCCATCAAGCAGACGCTGTACCGCACCTCGGGCGACAGCCCGATCGTCAAGGCGCTCATCAGGGCGGCGGAGCGCGGCAAGCAGGTGGCGGTGCTCGTCGAGCTCAAGGCCCGTTTCGACGAGGAGGCCAACATCGCCTGGGCCCGGGCGCTGGAGCAGGCCGGCGTCCACGTCGTCTACGGCCTCGTCGGTTTGAAGACGCACTCCAAGACGCTCCTGGTGGTACGGGCCGAGCCGGGCGGGATCCGCCGCTACTGCCACGTCGGTACCGGGAACTACAACACCTCGACCGCCCGGCTCTACGAGGACATCGGGCTCCTCAGCGCCGATCCCGACCTCGGCGCCGACCTGTCCGACCTGTTCAACTACCTGACCGGCTACAGCCGCAGCACGGAGTTCCGCAAGATCATCACCGCCCCGCTGCGCATGCGGGACCGGATCGTGGAGCTGATCGAGGAGGCGGCCGCCGAGGACGGCGGGCGCATCGTCATGAAGATGAACGCGCTGGTCGACGAGCGCGTCATCGATGCCCTCTACGCCGCCTCGGCCGCCGGCACGGATGTCGACCTCATCATCCGGGGCATCTGCCGCCTCCGGCCGGAGACCCCGGGCCTCTCGGAGAGGATCCGGGTGCGGTCCGTGCTCGGCCGGTACCTGGAGCACTCCCGCATCTACGCCTTCGGAGGGGGCCGGGCGGCGCCGGTGCGGTACTACATCGGGTCGGCCGACATGATGCCCCGCAACCTCGACGGCCGCGTCGAAGTCCTGGCGCCGGTGGAGGACTCGGGCCTGGCCGCCCGCCTCCAGGAGATCCTCGACGTGAATCTCTCGCCGGGCTGCCGGGCCTGGCGCCTGCGGGCCGACGGGAACTGGGTCCTCGAAGGCGGAGACGACGACGTCCAGGCCCGTCTGGCACAGTTGGCGGCGGAACGGGCAGGGGCGTCCTCAGGGAGGTTCGGCTCATGATCGTCATCACCTACGAAGACATCGAGGTCGAGGTCGACGGAGAACGCTGGCGCGACGGCGATCTCTGGCTGCCGATCGAAGGGCTGCCGTCGGCCATCGGCTGGGACGTGCGACCGGAGGGCGTCTGCGCCGGCGACATCTGCGTACCGGTGCCGCCGGGAACGAGCTGGTGGGACGACGACGGCTTCAACGTCTCGGCCTTCGCCCGTCACGTCGGCCTGGCGGAGGCGGCCGACGCCGAGCGCGGCGTGGTCGCCTACGTGGTGCCCTCGGAGCGGGCCGCCGATGCGGCCGGGCGGTCGGCGTCGGTCGAGGCGCCCGACTTCACGCTCCCCGATCTCGACGGGAATCTCCATTCGCTGTCCGACTACCGGGGCGAGAAGGTGGTGTTGCTCACCTGGGCCTCGTTCTGAGGCTGCCGCTTCGACCTGCCCGGGTGGCAGGCCCTGTACAGCGAGCTGCACCCCCAAGGCTTCACCGTGCTGGCCGTGGCCCAGGACGCCGGCGGCGCCGAGACGACCCGGCCCTGGATCCGCCCGACGAACATGGAGGAGCAGTACCCGCCGGCGATCCTCGACCTGATGGGGTGGAGCGCCGACGCCTGGCGGGGCGCCGGGCCCCCGCAGTACCCCTGCCTGATCGACCAGCGCCACGAGGTGTCGCGCCTCTACGGGATGGTCAATGTCCCCACCGCGGTGTGGATCGACGAGGAGGGCCGCATCGTGCGCCCGCCGGAACCGGCCGGCGTCAACGAGGCCTTCAAGGCGGTCGACCTGGCCACGTTCTCGATGCCAGCCGACGCCGTCGAGTCCGGCAGCCGTCACCGCAACCGGTACTTCGCCGCCGTGGGGGACTGGGCGCGGCACGGGCCCGACAGCCCGGCGGCGCTCCCGGCCGACGAGGTCCTGCGGCGGATGGGCCGGCGGGCCCGCTGGGGTGACCCGGCCCGGGCGGCGGCGGAGTTCCGCCTCGCCGAGGCGCTCTACCGCCGGAAGGACCCGGACGCCGCCCAGGTGCACTTCACCGAGGCCGCCCGGCTCTGGCCGGAGAACTGGGCCTACCAGCGCCAGAGCCGGCAGCTGGCCGACCCGGCCACGGTGGGCGAGCTCGACGCCGGTCCCGGGTTCTGGCGGTCGCTGGAGCAGCGGGGCCCGGGGGCGTTCTACCCGCCGGTCGACCTGCCCGAGACCGTCTGAGGGTCGACAACGGCCCGACGGCGCGGCGGTTCCGGCCGTCGGGCCAGGAGGCGGACGGCGGCGACGACGCAGGCGGCGCCGGCCGCCTCCACCAGCGACAGCGTCTCGCCCAGGAACAGGCCGGCCAGCACCACGGTGACGACCGGTTCGAACGTCGAGACGATGCTGGCGGTGGGAGCGCCGACCCGCTCGATGCCGGCGAAGAGGGCGGCCATCGGGATCACGGTGGCGACGGCGGCGATGGCGGCCACGGCCGTCCAGGCGCCGGCCGTCCGGGGGTGGGGCAGCCCGCCGTGGACGAGCCCGGCCACGGTGAACGACGCCGTCGCCCCGGTGGCCGCGAGGGCGGCGAGGAGGACGGGGTGCACGGCGGCGACGACCCGTTCGCCGGCCAGCACGTACCCGCCGTAGACGGCCGCCGCCGAGAGCCCCAGGGCCAGGCCGGCGGGGTCGACGCCGCCCGCCAGCGAGCCGGCGAGCACGCCGACGACGCCGAGCGTCGCCAGCGCCAGGGCGGCCAGGAGCCGGGGGGCCGGTGCCTCCTGCCCCGAGCCGAGGGCGACGGCGGTGACGACGGCCGGGTAGGCGTAGAGGAGCAGCTCGACCAGCGAGGCGTCGATCCGTTCCAGGGCCACGAAGAACAGCCCGGCTTCGACCGCATAGCCCAGCGCCCCCATCAGGAGCCCGGCCACGACGTAGCGGGCCGGGGGCCGGGCCGGCTTGACGGCGAAGAGCACGAGCAGCCAGAAGGCGACGGTCGCCAGCCCGAACCGGCCCCAGAGCAGCGCCAGCGGCCCGAGCCCGGCGTCGTAGGCCGCCTTCCCGAGGACGGGCAGCGCCCCGAACCCGGCCGCCGAGGCGAGGCAGGCGCCGAGGCCGAGCCGCCGTCGCCGGTCGTCCCGGACGGCGCGCCCCTCCGGCGTCGCCGTCGCCGTGGCCGTCATGCGGGACGTCCGATGAGGGCCGGAGCGGGCGCCGTGCCGGTCGATCCGATCACCGCCGCCACGGCGGCGGCCAGTTCGACCTCGGATCGGCGCCACCGGTGGAGGCGGTGGCGGAGTCCGGCGGCGACGGCCGCCCGGCGACGGCGGAGGTCCTCGAGCGCCGGCGGGGCACCGGGCCCTCCGCCGTAGCGCGCCGCCCGGGCCACGGTCACGGGATCGAGCCCGTCCGTTCCGTTCCGGCGTTCCTCGGCAACGACCGGTGGTGCACCGGAGCGCCGAATCGCCGGCTCGGAGGTGGTGAGCCGCCGTCCGACGAGGCGGTGCGCCTCCCGGAACGAGAGCCCGTCCTCGATCATGAGGCGCTCGGCCCGGGCGGTGGCCGTCGTGTCGCCGGCGACGGCCCGGGCCAGCATGGCGGCGGGCTGCGGCGTGGCGCCGGCCACGACGAGGCGGAGGAGGGCGGCGCAGTCGGCGGTCGCCTCCAGCGCCTCGACGGCGCCGGCGCAGCCCTCGGTGCCGACCGCCACCGAGTTGGCGAAGGGCGTGGCGTGCATGGCGGTGGTGGCGGCGGCGAAGGCGCCGGCGGCCCGGGCCGAGCGGCCCTGCACGTGCTCGAGCAGGAACGGGTTGCGCTTCTGGGGCATGGCCGAGCTCGACCCCACCAGCTCGTCGGGCAGCGCCAGGAAGGCGAACTCGGCGGTCGTCCACAGCAGCAGGTCGGCGGCCAGCCGGCTGGCCGTCACGCCGAAGACGGCCGCCGCCGCCAGCAGCCGCAGCACGACGTCGCGCGACGCCACGGCGTCGAGGGCGTGGGGCTCCGGCCGCTCGAAGCCGAGGAGGGCGGCGGTGCGGGCCGGGTTGATCGGCAGGGCGGAGCCGTGGCCGGTGCCGGCGCCGAGCGGGCAGGCGTCGAGCCCGGCGGACGCCGACGCCAGGGCGGCGAGGTCGCGGTCGACCGCCCGGGCCACCCCGCCGAGATGGTGGCCGTAGGTGGTCGGCACGGCCGGCTGGTAGTGGGTGTAGCCGGGCATCACCGTGCCCGCGTGGCGGCGGGCGCCGCCGAGGAGCACGGCCTGGAGCCGCAGCACCTCGGTCAGCAGCCGCTCGACCGGAGGCCGCAGCCGGAGGCGCAGGACGGTGGCGTTGAGGTCGTTGCGGGACCGGCCGGTCCGCAGGACGCCGGCGGTGCGGTCCCCGAGGCGCCCGGCCAGGTGGTCCTCGTAGAGCAGGTAGCGCCCCCGGCGGGCCTCGAGCCCGTCGAGGGGGCGGAATCCCACCGCCCGCAACCATTCGATCTCGACGAGGACGGCGGCGGCCGCCGCCCGGTCCACCAGCGACTGTTCGGCCAGCATGACGAGGTGCGCCCGGTCCACCCGGGCCACCAGCATGAGCTCGGGCGGGCCGGCGGCCGGGTCGCCGAACACGATCCGGCGGGCCGTCGGTGTGAGCGGCCGGCGGATGCGCCCCGTGTCGTCCATGGCAGGGTCGTCCACCGTCAGGCCACCCCCACGGCGGCGTCGATGTCGAGCTCCAGGCAGGCGAGGGCCGACTCGGCGGCGGTGCGGGCGGCCCGGCCGGTGGAGGCGGCGGTGATCACGTGCCCGACTCGATCGAGGAACGAGCCGGTGCCGCCGACGTGTTGGCCGGGCCGGGCGGTGAAGGCGACGTCGACGACGCCGGGGACGGCGGCCGCCGCCGCCACCCCGCCCGTCCGCCGAATCCGGCCGGCCCGGGCGGCGACGAGGAAGCGGATCGAGGCGTGACCCGGGCCGGGCTCGGGCAGTCCACGGCCGGCGCCGGTCACGGCGTCGACGGTGGCGCCCACGAGGTCGAGGCCGCGGGCCAGCCGCACGAGGACGGGAATCCGTCCCCCGGCGAGGCGGGGGTTGACCTCGATGACGACCGGGCCCCGGGCGCCGAGGCGGATCTCGGTGTGGGCGGGCCCGAAGCCGAGCCCGAGGGCGCGGATGGCGGCGAGGGCGGGTGCCGCCGGGTCCGGGAGGCCGGGATCGGCGGGGACGTCGTGGCCGCTCTCCACGAACCAGGGGGGCGGGCCGAGGTGCTTGGCGGTGATCGCCGCCACGGCGGACCCGAACGTCTCGACCGAAACCTCGGGGCCGTCCACGTACTCCTCGACGAGCACGGCGGGCAGGCTCGGCTGGTGGCGCTCGTCCCGGCCTGCAGCCAGCAGTGCGGCGGTGTGTCCGGCCACCTCGGCGGCGTCGCGGCAGAGGCGGACGCCGCGGCTGCCCGTCCCGTCGGGCGGTTTGACCACCACCGGGAACCCGAGGGCGGCGGCGGCCGTTGCCGCCTCCTGCGGGGTGCCGGCGGCGGCGAAGGCCGGCACCGGGACCCCGGCGCCGGCCAGCGCCGCTCGCTGGCGACGCTTGTCGCGGCAGCGGTCCAGCGCGGCCGGGTCGGGCCCGGGCCGCCGCAGCCGCCGGGCCGCCCGCGCCGCCACCGCGACGAAGTACTCGGAACTGGTGACCACGCCGGCCACGCCGGCCGGCCCGGCCATCGCCCGGGCCACGGCCACCACGGATTCGGGGTCGGTCGTGTCGGCCCGGGCCGCCTCGACGCCCTCCTCCGCCACCCAGCGGTAGCGGTCGGGCCGCCGGCCGAGCAGCACCGGCCGCAGGCCCCGGGCCCGGGCGGCGGCGGCGAACATCGGGCCCGTCCCCGTCGTGTTGCTCTCGACCATCACCAGGAGAGGCCGCCCGTCTCCGGCTCCCCTCGGCGTCACGCCGCCGCTCCGTGCGGGCCGAACGAGGGCACGACGGCGTCGAGGCGGCGGCGGTTCCACCGCAGCCACGACCACTCCGGGCCGCCGTCCGCCGGACGGTCGACCTCCGCCGGCCGGGCCGGCAGCCGCCGCAGCAGGAGCCCTTCCCGCCGGAGCCAGGTGTTGTCGTAGACGGTGTCCTGGTACCGGTGGCCTTCATCGGGCAGCAGGACGACGACCCGGGCCGCGGGTTCCTGGTGCGCTTTCCAGCGGGCCACCAGCCACGCCGCCCCGCTGGTCGGGCCCATGTAGAGGGCGTGACGGCGGTGCAGCGCCCGGGTGGCGGCGAACCCCTCCCGGTCGCTCACCCAGTGCACCTCGTCGAAGGCCGAGTGGTCGAGGTTGGCCGGCATCAGGCTGTTGCCCAGCCCCCGGAGGCGGCGCGGCCGGTCGTGCTGGCCGAAGAGCACGCTGCCCGGCGTGTCGACCGCCACCGCCGCCACCTGCGGCCCGAGGAGGTCCCGGAGGCCGGCGACCGTGCCGCACATGGAGCCTCCCGACCCGACGGGCCCGACGAGGACGTCGACCCACCCCAGCGTGGCCGCCAGCTCGTCGGCCAGCAGGGTGTAGGCCTCGGGGTTGCCGGGATTGGAGTACTGGGCGGGCAGGAAGTGGCGGGGATGGCGCTCCCGCAGCTCGGCCAGCCGGTCGAGGCGGGCCTGCTGGTACCCGCCGACGGCCGCCGGCCGGGTGACGATGTCGACGGCGGCGCCGAGGTCGCGCATCCGTCGCCGCAGCCGGGGATCGACGGCCGGGTCGCTGACCAGGACCAGCGGCCGGCCCCGCAGCCGGCACTCCATGGCCAGCCCCAGCCCGAACGTGCCCGAGGTCGATTCGATGACGACCGTGCCGGGTTCGAGCCGGCCGTCGTCCCGGGCCCGGTCGAGGATGTACCGGGCCGGCAGCAGCTTCATCAGGCTGAAGGCGGCCCCGAAGAGGTTCGGGCCGAGGCGGACGATGCGGGGCAGCTCCAGCGCGCCGGTGATGGTCGGGGCGACGGGGGCGCCGGTGATCGTCGGGGCGGCGAAGGCGCCGGAGGGGCGGACGGCCACGCCGCGGACGGTAAACCGCCTCGGCGAACGGACGCCGCGTGCCCGGGGACGGATCGGTGAACGGCCGGGGAGGTCTTCAGCCCGACGCTTCGGCCGCCCGCTGCCGGGCCCGGAAGGCGGCGACGTTGGTGCGGTTCCCGCAGATGTCGGGGTTGCAGTAGCGGCGGGAGCGGTTCCGGGACGTGTCGACGAAGACCCGCGAGCACCCGGTGGCGGCGCACACCCGGAGCCGCTCCAGGCCGTGGTCGCGGATGACGCTGGCCAGGCCCATGGCCGCCTCGGCCGCCATGTGGGCGAACAGCGACGATTCGGGCGGGGTGAAGTGGAAGTGCCAGACGCCGTCGTGATCGGTCAGTTGGGGAAGAGCGCTCGATTCGGCCAGCAGGTCGTTGAGGAGGTCGACGACGGTGTCGATGCTCCCCAGCGTGAAGGCCAGCCGCAGCCGCTCCCGCAGGCCGGCGATATCGGCCACGTCGGCCGGCGTCAGCGGCCGGGCGTAGCTGTCGAGATGGTCGTCGAGGAACTTGGCGAGATGTTCCGGTTCGGTGAGGAAGTCCTTCGCCGTCTCGACGTCGAGGGTGTTGACGAGGTCGACGGCGGTGACGACCGACAGGTCGGTGTAGGCGTCGAAGTTCACTGGCGTCCGCCCCCCGGGTCCGGGCTCGCCGGGCCGTACCACGTAAGGCCCGTACAACCAATTTATCCCTTTCGGCAGCCTGTGGCCACCGCCGATCCACGAGTAGCCTAGATGTCCAGGATGAGCCAGTCCCGCGAATCGCTGCCCACGGGGCAGAGTCCGTTCGCCCGCCTGGCGCTCACCCACGCATTGGCCATCGGGGCCGACACGCTGGTGGCCATCGCCCTGGCCGGGTCGATCTTCTTCAGCGCCACCCTGGCCGCCGCCCGGCCCAAGGTGCTCCTCTACCTCGGGATCACCATGGTCCCCTTCGCCGTGGTCGCGCCGGTGATGGGTCCCGCCCTCGACCGGACGAAGGGCGGCCGCCGGTTCATGGTGGCCCTCTTCGCCCTCGGCCGGGCCGTCCTGTGCGTGTTCATGGCCAACCACCTGAAGAGCCTGCTGTTCTACCCCGCCGCCTTCGGCGCGCTGGCCCTGTCGAAGGGCTACCAGGTGGCGAAGAGCTCGCTCGTCCCGGCCGTGGTCCCCGACGAGACGGCGCTGGTCGAGGCCAACTCCCGGCTGGCGCTGATCGCGGTGCTGGCCGGTGTCGTCCTCGGGCCGGTCGGGGCCGGTCTCCAGACGCTGGTCGGGGCGAGCTGGGTGCTCCGGCTGGCGGCGGTGGTGAACCTCGTCTCGGTGGTGACGGCCTTCCGCATCCCCAAGGCGGAGAAAACGGCGCCCCCGGTGCAGCCGGCCGAGGAGGCCGAGCTCCACGCCGCCAGCATCCGGCTGGCGGCCACGGCCATGACGGTGCTGCGGGCGGCCGTCGGCTTCCTCACCTTCCTGGCCGCCTTTGACTTGAAACGCAGCGGCGCCCCGTCCTGGCTGTTCGGTCTGGTGATCGGCGCCGGGGCCTTCGGCGGGTTTCTCGGGGCGGTCATCGCCCCTCGCCTCCGGCGGGTGATGCGGGAGGAGACGATCCTCGTCGGCTCGCTGCTCATCCCGGCGGTGGTGACGCTGTTCGGGGCCCGCAGCTTCGGCAACGCCGCCATCGCCGTGGTCGCCTCGGCGGTGGCCGTGGGGGCCGCCGCCGGCCGCCTGGCGTTCGACAGCCTCGTCCAGCGCGACGCCCCCGAGGCCGCCCGGGGCCGCACCTTCGCCCGGTTCGAGACCCGCTTCCAGCTGGCCTGGGTCGGCGGCGCCTTCATTCCCGCCGCCATCCCCGACCTGCCCGGCCGGCTCGGGTTCCTGCTCCTGGCCGTGGGCCTGGCCTTCTTCGGCCTGTCCTACCTGGCCGCCGTCCGGGCGGCGAAGGCCGCCTCGTCCGCCTCAGCCGAGATCGTGCCCCGCTGACGCCACCGACGCCGGGACCTCCCGGCCCATCCAGGCGGCCAGCTGCCACATCCGCTCGGCCAGCGTCTGGAGCTCGTCGGGGAGGAGCGCCTGCGGGCCGTCGCAGCGGGCCAGCTCGGGATGGGGGTGGACGTCGATCATGATCCCGTCGCAGCCGCCGGCCACCGCCGCCAGCGTCATCGGCGCCACCAGCGAGCGGGAGCCGGTGCCGTGCGAGGGGTCGACGATGACCGGGAGATGCGACTTCTGCTGCACCACGCTCACCGCCGAGAGGTCGAGCGTGTTGCGGGTGGCGGGCTCGAACGTCCGGATGCCCCGCTCGCAGAGGATGATGTTGAGGTTGCCGGAGGAGGCGGCGTACTCCGCCGCCAGCAGCCACTCCTCGATGGTGGCCGACAGCCCCCGCTTCAGCATGACGGCCTTGCCGGTCAGCGAGCAGGCCCGCAGCAGGTCGAAGTTCTGCATGTTGCGGGCGCCGATACGGAAGATGTCGACGACGTCGACCATGGCGTCGACTTCGGAGGGGTGGAGCACCTCGGCCACCACCGGCAGCCCGAAGCGGGCCTTCTGCTCGGCCAGGATCTCGAGCCCGGCCGCCCCGAGGCCCTGGAAGGCGTAGGGCGACGTGCGGTGCTTGTAGACGTCGCCCCGCAGGACGGTGGCGCCGGCTTTGGCCGCCGCCGCGCAGGCCTCGGCCGCCTGCTCCGGGGTCTCGACCGCGCAGGGGCCGGCGATGAAGGCGAAGTTCGTGCCGCCGATCAGCGCCGGGCCGACGCGGATCGTCGAACGGCGATGGCCCTCCCGGGACGACACCAGCTTGTAGGGGGCCGAGATCCGGACCAGCTTGTCGACGCCGGACAGGATCGAGAAGACCGAGAGATCGCCGACGGCGTCGACGTCGCCGATGGCGCCGATGACCGTGCACTCCGCCCCCCGCGACACCGAGGGCTGGAGCCCGTGGCGGGTCAGGGCCTCGGTGACCCCTTCGATCTCGGTCTCGGTGGCCTCGGGCTGCATGACGACGATCAACGCTGCGCTACTCCTCGGTTCCGAACAGCTCGATGCGGGCGAGCCACAGCCCCGGGGCCTCCAGCTCCGCCGGGGTGGGCAGCATCGATTCTGCCTCCAGCAGCCGGTCGAGGGCCTGCCCGCCGGCCCGCTCGATCACGCCCCGGCAGAAGGCGGCGGCCTGGTCGTGGAGCCGCCGGCTCGGATCGAGCCCGAGGAGCCGCTGGATGAAGCGGTCGGCTTCGCTGCGCTCCACCCGGTGGCGGCGCATGGCCTCCCGGATGGTTCGAAGCGACGTCAGCATCGGCTCGGCCATCCGCTCGAGGACGACGTCGGCGTAGGTCTCGAGCACCGCCGTCGTCAGCTGGAAGCGCTCCAGCACCGCCAGCTGCTCCGGCGACTGCATGGCGCCGAGCATGGCGTCGGGGTTGAGCATGGCGCCCTCGAAGGAGGACGGGTCGGTGAGGTCGATCGACCCCATCTGGGCCTCGAGGGCGGCGGCGTCGATCCGGAACGACGACACGTACTCCGACGCCAGGCGCACCAGCCGCTCCCGCACCCAGGGCCGGGCCATGAGCCGGGACCGGACGGCCTCGCCGAGGGCCAGATAGAAGCGGAGGTCGTCGGCCGGGATCGACCAGGCGGCGTGGAACGCCTCCAGGTTCGGGACGATGAGCGCCGGCCGGGGCGGGTCGGCCACCGGCAGCAGGAGGTCGTGCTCCGACAGCAGGCCCTGGGCCAGCTGGCCGACCATGAATCCGCACTGCACGCCGAGCAGCAGCGGCCCGAGGGCGCCGAACATGCCCGCCATCCCGGCCAGCGGATTGGCGCCGGGCTCGCCGCCCGGGCCGGAGGCGCCCATCCCGAACATGCCGGCGAAGGGATTGGGAAGGTCGCCGGCGTCGCCCGCTCCGGCGGCCAGGTCGGGCAGATCACCCTGCAGCGTCACGGCCAGCTTCTCGAGGACGGGCCGGAGCGTCTCCAGCGCCTGGTCGGCCCACTCGGCCCGGCCGAGGAGGGCCACGGGGCGGGGCGGCGGTTCCCCGGTCTCGGCCAGGACCCGCTGCTCGGCCGCCGGGGCCACCTCGGCCAGGCGGGCCCGGTCGGCGGCGGGGACGGCCGGCTCGCCCTCGCCCTCGAGCGCCACCCAGCGGGCGACCTGGCGGGCGACTTCCCAGTGGACCGGCCCGTCCGACTGGAGGAAGCGCAGCATCTGGCTCAGATCGAATCCCCCGAAAGGACCCAGAGGTTGGGGGGGATCGCTCATGGGGCCAGTCTAGGAGCACACCGAAAAAATATTGACGGCGCTCGGCTACGCGGCGGTTTTTTCGGTGTGCTCCTCCACGCACATCGAAAAAAATATTGACGGCGCTCGGGCATGCGGCGCTTTTTTCGGTGTACTCCTATGGGGGTGAGCCCCGCTGGAGACCCCGCTCCCCCCGTGGAGCATCGCGCCGCGGGGGCGGCCGTCGGCACGGTCGTCATCACCGGCGTGTCGGGTTTCCTCGGCCAGGCCGTGCTCCGGCGCCTGGCCGGCTCCCCCGGCATCGGGCGGCTGGTGGGCCTCGACATCAAGGAGCCCGGCTACCGGCCGCGATCGCTGCAGTTCCATCTCGTCGACGTCGCCGGCTCCGACCTCGGGCCCCTGTTCGAAGGGGCCGACGTCCTCGTGCACCTGGCCGGGGTCCACGACGCCATCCCCGACGAGGAGCTGATGGCCCGGGTCAACGTCGGCGGGACCCGGCGGGTGCTGGAGGCGGCCGGCGCCGCCGGGGTGGCCAAGGTCGTGCTGGTCTCCAGCGCCGCCGTCTACGGCGCCTGGCCCAACAATCCCGTTCCCCTGACCGAGGACGCACCGCTCCGGCCCAACCCCGGGTTCCCGCTCGGCGTCCACAAGGCCGAACTCGAGCGGCTGCTGGCGGAGTGGGCCCTGACCCGGCCGGGGGTCACGACCACGGTGCTGCGGCCGGCCTTCGTGCTCGGCGCCCACGCCGACCACGCCATGGCCCGGATGATCCGGGCCCGGGTGCCGCTGGCCGTCGGCGGCTCGACGGCACCGGTCCAGTTCGTCCACGAGGACGACGCCACGGAGGCGATCGCGCTGGCGGTGGAGCGGGACCTGCCCGGCGTCTACAACGTCGCCGCCGACGGCTGGCTGAGCCGGGAGGACCTCCGGGCGCTCGTCGGCCGGAAGGTCCAGCCCCAGGTCGCTCCGGAGCTGATGGAGCGGGCCCTGCGCCGGTTGTTCCGGGCCGGCCTGGTCGACGTCCCGCCGAGCGAGGTGCCCTATCTCGTGCACCCCTGGGTGGTGGCCAACGACCGGCTCCGGGCTGCGGGCTGGGCCCCCGGTCACAGCAACGCCGAAGCCGTGCTGGCCTGCCTCGGGGGCCGGGAGCCGGGCTCGGCCTGGAAGGCGGCGGCCACCGCCGCCGCCGCCGGGGCGACCGTGGCCGCCACCGGGCTGGTGGTGGCCACGCTGGTGCGCCGGCGGCGGAAGCGCTCTGCCTGAAGTCTCGACTGCCGGTCGAGGCTTCTAGGGGCCTCCCGGTGGGCCGGCCCACAGACCCCGCACGGTCCGGCCGCTGAAACTCTCGAGCTCGGGTTGAAGCCCGGGGAAGGCGGCCGCCCGGGCGGAGGCGGTGTGGAAGTGGTGCCCGAGGGGCGCCCGGTTCACCGGCCGGACCGTCGAACCCTCGAGTGCCAGTCGACGTTTCGTCGCCCGGACCCAGCGTTCGAACGTCTGGACCGACGGCGTCACCGACACGCTCACGCCGGTCCCGTCGGACGGCGGGGCGTTGCCGACGACCGGGTTGCGGCCGACGGTGACGTCGACGTCCGGTTGAGGGTTCTGGGCCGGGTTGTTGGGCACGCCGAGGGCGACCACGGCGCCGGTGTCGCCCTGCCCGACCGAGGCCTTGGCCGCGGCCGCCGTCGGCTGGGGGGCGGGCGGAGGAGTCGGCGCCGGAGCCGGCGGGGGTGGCGGCGCCGGAGCGGGCGGCTGCTCGGGGGCCGGCGCCGGGGTCGGCGTGGCCTGCGGCGGCGGGCTGGCCGACTGGGCGGGGGCCGGCGGGGCCGGCGTGGCGGCCGGCGCCGGCGCCGGCGCTGCGACCTCGATCGACGATTGAGGGTGCCGGCGGTGCGGGGTCGACGCCGGGCCGGGCGAGGCCGCCGGCGCCGGCGCCGCCACCTCGGTCGGGCCCGGGGCCGGGGCCGCCGCCGTGGACGGCGGCGTCGGGTGCTTGGGGATGGCCAGGGGGTCGAACGTCTTGCCGACCGTGGTCCCGGGCACGAAGCGCTGGAGGGCGACGCCGCCGGAGATGAGCAGCAGCAGGGCGACGACCAGCGCCAGCGTCCTCTGCACGGCGGGCGACGTCCCCCGCTGGGCCGCCTTGGCCGCCTTGGCCGGGGGCTTGGCCCGCCGGGTGCCCTTCCCGAGGTGGGCGACCGAGAGCCATTCCTGCTGCGTGCGGGAGCCGAGCAGGAGCGGCACCGGGACGAGGGCGCCGAGGAGGCTGGCGTTGACGTCGGCGAGTTCGTCGCGGCGCTGCCGGCAGGTGGCGCAGCCGTCGAGGTGGGCCTGGACCTTGTCGCGGTCCCGGGCGGAGAGCTCGTTGCGGACGTAGGGGCCGAGCCGGTCGACCGCGTAGCGGCAGTCGGCCCGGGCCTCGGCCCGGACGTGGGCCTGGAGGTAGGCCTCCCGCAGCCCTTCCCGGGCCCGGTAGGACAGGGCGGCGACGGCGTTGGGCTTGATGCCGATGACGGCGCTGACCTCGGTCGGCGTCATGCCCTCGACCTCGGTCAGCCACAGCACTGTCCGCCACCGCTCGGGGAGCGATCGCAGCGCCTCTCCCACCAGGTTCCGCTCCAGGTCGGCCAGGACAACCTCGTCGGGGTCGGCGGCGGCCGCCTCCTGCTCGGGAACCTCGTCCCGCAGGTCGATCTTCCTGGTGCGGCGGTGCCGGTCGACGGCGGCGTTGCGGACACAGGCCAGCAGGTAGGGCCGGAAGGCCAGCTCCCGGTCGACCATCCGGGGCAGGGCGGCGAAGACCTTGGCGAACCCCTCGGCCACGGCGTCCTCGGCGTCGGTCGGGGAGCCGGCGGCGGCGCAGGCCACCCGCCAGGCGGCGTCGTGGTGGCGGAGGTAGAGCGTCCCGAAGGAGCGGCGGTCCCCCTGGCGCGCTCGCACGACCAGCTCGCTGTCGCTCAGCAGCGTGGCGCCGGTGAGATCGGAAGCTGCGACGGGGGTGTCGCCCAAGGCGTCCTCGGGAGGGGTGGAAACGGGGAGGGTGCGGAAAGCGCCCGAACCGCGCGTGACAAGGGCTCGAGGGGAAGGTCTGCGCCCAGCAGCCGCACACCCGGGGTACGGGAGTGTCCCCCGGAAGGGACAGTGCGGCCTCCGCTCCGGTTGTGGAACCTAACAGTCGTCGCCGCCGCCGTGAAGGCCGGGAACTGCGAGCGTTCGTTGAAGGTTCCGGACGGTCGGGGAACGGCGGCGCGGGGGCCGACCTCGAGCAGTGCTCGAGGGTTCAGCTCCCGTCCGGCGCCTCGGTCAGCCGAACCCTCATGTGGCGCGTGACCCCGGAGCGGACGACGGTGAGGTCGACCCGGTCGCCCGGCTCGTGCCGGCGGACGAGCATCATGAGTTCGTTCATGGTCGAGATCGGCAGGTTCTCGACCGCGGTCACGACGTCCTGGACCTTGAGGCCGCTGACATCGGCCGGGCTCTTGGGGGTCACGCGGCGGATGAGGGTTCCGGTGGCGACGCCGTATTCCTTGGCCGTCCAGGGGTCGAGGTCGGTGCCCGACACGCCGAGCCAGGGCCAGGTCACCCGGCCGACGCTGATCAGCTTCTCGGCCACCTTGCGGGCGAGGTCGATCGGGACGACGAGGCCGAGGTTGTCGTCGCCGGCGCCCGTCCGCACGGTGATGCCGACGACGGCGCCGGTGCGGTCGACCAGCGGCCCGCCCGAGGCCCGGGGGCCGATCATGGCGTCGGTGGAGATCATGTCGTAGAGCGGGTGGCCGGCCACCTCGAC
>Ga0070741_10003924_pt1 | contig 35733 bp, 30 predicted proteins | sample Coa_R1_4_FD_66440 | JGI IMG/M metagenome (GOLD analysis project Ga0070741, IMG submission 66440) | Surface soil microbial communities from Centralia Pennsylvania, which are recovering from an underground coalmine fire - Coalmine... | ecosystem: Environmental > Terrestrial > Soil > Unclassified ... | reverse complement strand
AGTGTCAATGATGGTTTCACCACGCGCTCCAACGTTCCTCAGCTCCTCGCCTTGCAATTGGGTGATGTCAGGGCCAGAGCGGTAAATCTTGTCGCGCTCAGAAACGTAAACCGCGGCTGCGCTGACGCTGAAGGTCGCTACGATGTGATGGGGAATTTCGTTCAACAATTCGAGCACGTTGTCGGTGACCAGGAGCTGCTGGCTGAAAGAATAAAGTTTTTCCACCTCCCGGCGGCGCTGGTTGGCTTCGTCCGCCTGGCGCCGCACGCGCGCGGAAAGCTGGCTGGCAATGACCGCGGTCAACAGAAAAGCGAACAGCGCCACCCAATTCTGAGGATCTGCGATCGTAAATTTTCCCACCGGTTCAAGAAAAAAGTAGTTGAACGCCAATGTGGCAACAATCGAAACAAAAACTGCATAACGCAAACCCCAGGCCGCCGAGACGGCAAGCACGGCCACCAGAAAAGTCAGCGCGACTGTTGTCGGGTTGACCCTGATCACCCGGGTGTAGATAAAGACAATCAGGAAAACCAGCGCAGCCGAAATCAGAAACTGAAAAGCGGAGAGTACGGTCGAACGCCTCATGAGGGGATTGTAGTCGATTCGACAAGAGCAGACGTTTCGATGAAAATAGGCGCATGCCGAAGAGTCCTGAGCAGTGGTTGGAACAAGCGGCGCCTGAGAAGAAAGCCGGCGTGTTCAAGCTGTTTCTTGGCTATGCCCCAGGCGTGGGGAAGACTTTTAACATGCTGAGCGAGGCCATCCGGCGCCACAAGCGCTGCGAAGATGTGGTGATCGGCATCGTCGAGACCCATGGGCGTAAAGGGATTGCCGAGCTGGCTTCGCAGTTAGAGACAATTCCGCGCCGCAAGGTGGAATATAAAGGCACGATTTTTGAAGAGATGGATCTCGACGCTATCATCGCCCGCAAGCCGCAGGTTGTGCTGGTGGACGAGCTGGCGCACACCAACGTGGATGGCAGCAAACATAAAAAGCGTTATGAAGATGTGCTGGAGATTCTGGACGCAAAAATTGATGTGCTCTCTACCATGAACATCCAGCACCTGGAGAGCGTGACCCCTACAGTGCAGAGCGTCACCGGAATCCAGGTGCGCGAGACTGTGCCTGATTGGGTGCTGCAGCGCGCCGGCGAAATCGTGATGGCCGATCTTACTCCGGAAGCCCTGCAAACCCGCATGCGCCGCGGCGATATTTATCCTCTGGACCGCGCCGACAAGGCGCTGGGTAACTTCTTTCGCCCCGGCAACCTGATCGCGCTGCGGGAGCTGGCTTTACGCCACGTTGCTGAAGCGGTAGACCAGAGCCTTGACTCTTATCTGAAGCAAAAACGAATTGACCGCAACTGGGGCGTACGCGAGCGCATTGCGGTTTGCATGAGCGCCAGTCCGGCCGCCCAGAAGCTGATTGCCCGCGGCGCGCGGCTGGCCAAGGGGATTGATGCCGAATTTTACGTGGTGTATGTGGAAGTTGATTACGAGAAGAACCCCGAAGACCAGCGCACGCTCGAAGCCAATATTCGTTTTGCCGAGAACCTTTCCGCCAAGGTGGTTCGTTTGAAGGGAAGGGATGTCGCTAAAACCGTAGCCGCGTTCGTACGTGAATATAAGATCACGCAGATTGTCTTCGGCCGCTCTGCGGTAAGCGGCTGGCGCAAATATATGTATCTTTCGGCCGTCCAGAGGTTTTTGCGCAACGCCCCTCCGGTCGATATGCATATTGTCACGCAAGAGACCGATTGAGCATGAGCGATCCGCGGCATATCCTCGTGGTAGACGACGAGCCCCAGATCACGCGCGTGCTGCGCACCACGCTTTCCACGCATGGCTATGACCTCCGCGTCGCCAACGATGGCGATGCCGCGCTCGATGTGATGAAAGACTGGGCCCCTGACCTGGTCATCACCGATCTTTCCATGCCGAACATGACCGGAATTGAATTGTGCCGCAAGATTCGCAGCCAGTCGCAAATTCCCATCATTGTGCTTTCGGTCAAAGGCGAAGAGCGCACCAAGATCGAAGCCCTTGATTCAGGCGCCGACGATTATGTCACCAAGCCATTCAATATGAACGAGCTTCTGGCGCGCGTACGGGCGCAACTGCGGCGCGCCCCGGTTTTGCCAAAAGGCGTTGCATTGATTGAGATTGGGGATTTTCGAATCAACCTGGAGGCACACTCTTTGATGGTGCGCGGGGAAGAAGTGCGGTTGACCCCAAAAGAGTTCGAACTATTGGCGTATCTCGCCCAGCATCCCGGAAAAGTGATTACCCATCGCGCACTGCTCAACGCCGTTTGGGGAGGCCAGAGCGTACAGCAACCTGAATACCTGCGGGTGTTTATCGGTCATCTGCGAAAAAAGATCGAGACCGAAAATTCTCCACGCTATATCATCACCGAGCCCTGGATCGGCTATCGCTTTGATCCCGGAGAATGAAACACTCGCTAGCGATACACTATGCCACTGAATTCTAATGGCACGTCCCGCTGCCTGAATCTTTGAACGTCTTGCCTTCTTCGGGAACAAACTCCCAATCGTAGCTTTTAGCGTGCAGAGTCAGCTTCAACACTCCAAAGGTATCGGCGTTTCTGGCTTCGCTATTTGGTTTTGTATCGCCGAATACCCGATGGCTGTTCTTGCCGCCGCTTCCCACCACAAATTCCCGGATACCGCGTGCGTTATCCAGCTTGCCGTCGGGGTCTTGTGGCGCGAAGCGCTCGTAGTCATGATCGTGTCCGTTGATGACAATATCTGCGTTGGCGGCATAAAGATCTTGCCAGAAGGGTTTCATCTCGGGATCGTTGCCGTGAGCCTTTCCCGAGCTGAATAAAGGATGGTGCCAGTAAGCCACAGTGCAAGCCGTCGGATGCTGCGCTAAATCCTGCTTCAGCCATTGCTCTTCCGGGGAACCCGCGGCGCAGCCATCTGGCAGCTCCGAGCAGTTGCTGTTGATAACGATCACATGCCATGCTCCCAGATCGTAGCTGTAGTAACCCTTTTTAGGATCGCCTGCGGCCTCGCCAAAGTAATTAAAGTAAGGGGTAGCTCCCCCGGCATGAAACTCGTGATTTCCGGGCGAAGGCCGTGTGCGCGCCTTGTGCCGTCCCCAGGTTGGCCCGTAGCAGTTGGCAAACTGTTCGGCGGAGCCATCCGGATAGGCAAGATCTCCGGCAACAAAGACTGTGCCCGGAATAGAATCGAGCAGCTTGGCGGTGGCCTTAGCGCCGGCCAGATCGTCGCAACTGGCAACATCGCCCGCGCCAACAAAGATTGGGTCCGACCCGGTGGTTAATGCCATGTTTGTGGTTGCGGCGGTGGCCGGAGCCGCCAGCACGCTGGCGGTCTGGCTTTGCTCATGCGATTTCTGGCAACCTGTAGCCAGAAAAATCACGCAGCAAGCGCAAGCCACAATTGTAGTTTTCATCCAATGAAACATACTATTTAAAGAACCTTTCTTCGGAGAGCCCACCAGGATTCTACATGCAAAGGAGCTGTCGGGCAGTGTATGAAAGCCATGTTACGATCGAGTGAATGGTATGTTAAAGACTGGTGAATTGGCTCAACCTCTTTACCTGCTTTCGCCAATTCAACTAAAATCTTGATTCTTTTCTGAACTATAAGTTGTCTAATTTATACGAGTTCTGATTGTCATTTGAATATCAAGTGTTGTGGCACTTATGCCCGGAGGCCTGGGTTGATCTCTCGCGCTAATCGGCTGCGAATTACATTTTTTCTTCTGCTGTTAACCTGTTGCGCTCTTTCCCAGCCTGCTTTGGTTGGGGTGCGTCCCTGGTTCCTGCCGCAGGATACCGGCTCTTCCGGCCTGGATCAAGCGCTTAGGAAACTCAAAACCACTGCGCGCCTGCTGCAAACCACGGCGCATCCCGATGATGAAGATGGCGCCACGCTGACCCTGCAGGCGCGGGGTAGGGGAGCCGAGGTCATGCTGATGTCGCTGACCCGCGGCGATGGCGGACAGAACAAGACCGGCAGCAACCTGTTCGACGAGCTGGGTGTGTTGCGTACGCTGGAGCTGATGGAAGCCGCCCGTTACTACGGTGTGGATGTGCGCTTCAGCCGGGTCGCAGACTTCGGATACTCCAAAACTGCCGAAGAGACCTTCCAGAAATGGGGAGGCCATGAAATTGCTCTGGCAGACATGGTGCGCGTAATCCGCGAGTTTCGCCCTGACGTAGTTGCTTCCGACTGGTCTGGAACGGCAAGCGACGGCCACGGACACCACCAGGCCAGCGGCATCTTAACGCCCGAAGCCGTGCAGGCTGCCGCCGATCCTAGCCGCTTTCCGGAGCAGATCAAAGAAGGATTGTTGCCCTGGCAGGTGAAGAAACTTTATATTCGCACGCGGAGCAGCGAAGATTACACCGTGCGCTTCGAGACGGGAACGGTAGATCCCGATCTGGGAACTTCTTATGTGCAGTTTGGCATTGAAGGGTACAGCCATCAAAAATCGCAGAATGCCTCGCTCTTTTCGGCGCGACCGGGCCCTAACTATCGGCCTTACAAATTAAAGGAATCGGCGCTTCCCGGCAACGCCGCCAATGAACATGAGCAGGATTTTTTCGACGGCATTGATACCACGCTGCCTGGGCTTGCCGGCCGCCTGGGCGTGGAGCAATCCAAAGTTCCATTTCTGCTTGCGGCATTGAAAGAAATCGAGGCGGATATTGACCAGGCTACTGCCACACGCGCGCCTGAGCCTCTGCTGGCCGCGAGAGAAAGACTAAACCAGATTATTCCGCAGGTTGAGCAATCCCAGCTTTCAGCCGCAGCCAGGCAAGATCTGCTGCTCAATCTGAAGACAAAAGCATCGCAGCTGGAAAACGCATCTCGCCTGGCGTTGGGGCTCGATTTTCAGGTCTCTCGTGATGTGCCCTCGCAATTGCTGGTGCCCGGTCAGACCGTCAAGCTCATCGCGCGGTTGCAGAACAACGGCAAGCGCCAGATTACGGTGAAGCAGATGGCTTTGGATTTACCTGAAGGTTGGCAACAGAAGAGCGCATCAGGATCCACTAAGACACTATCGTCCGGCGAATCAGCCAGCGTTGAGTTTACCGTGGCTGTGCCGGGCAACGCCGAAATTGCGCGTCCTTACTGGCATCGCAATGAGCCCGACAAAGAAAACATTTTTACCATTGACGATCCACGATACCAGACGCTTCCCCTGCCGCCTCCTCCAGTCCGCGCGCACGCAACTTACGAATTTTCCGGAAAAACCAATGTTATTCGTACAAATGCGGTCGCCGAAGTAAACGGCAAGGCTACGGATCTGGCCGTAGTGCCGGCTTTTTCTGTGCTCATGCAGCATGCCACGGCGGTGATTCCGGCAGGCAGAAAATCAGCGATGGAAGAAAATGTAATCGTTCGCAGTAACCTCCCCACGCCGGCAGAGGCGGTTGTACACTTGCAGGTTCCCGATGACTGGCATGTGAGTCCTGCATCGCAAAAAGTCGTATTCAGTAAAACTGGGGAAGAAAAGACGGCGCACTTTGAAGTTGCGCCAGAGGCTCTGAGTGAGACCCGCGCCCAGGTCAGCGCCGAACTGGAATACAAAGGCAGAAAATATGCCGAAGGGTTTAGCGTGGTTGCGCGCAACGACATTGCCACCTTCTACTACTATCAGCCTTCCATTCAGAAGATCAGTGTAGTGAAAGTTGCTTTGCCTGAGAATCTAAAGATCGGCTATATAGAAGGCGCGGGTGACGAAATCCTGCCTTCTCTGCAACAGCTTGGCCTGGATGCCCGGTTGATTAGCGCCGACGAACTGGCGCACGGGGATCTGAATCAATATGGCACGATCGTTCTCGGGATACGCGCCTACGATACTCGCGAAGATGTAAGAAAGTATAATCAGCGCCTGCTTGATTTTGTGAGCCAGGGCGGCACCCTGCTGGTGCAAAATAATTTTGACGTGGATGGATTCAACTCCGGCAAGTACACGCCTTATGCCGCGCAGCTTGGCCGTCAACGCGTGAGCGTGGAAGAGGCCCCGGTAGAGATACTGGCGCCGCAAGATGTAATCTTTAATTTCCCCAACAAAATAACTGCCCACGATTTCGATGGATGGATCCAGGAGCGCGGCATAAACTTTATGACGCAATGGGATGACAAGTTCCAGCCGCTCCTGGCTTCCGGTGACCCTGGCGAAACTCCGCTGAAAGGCGGATTGCTGCAGGCCAGGGTAGGGAAGGGAATTTATATTTATACCGGGTACGCATTTTTTCGCCAGCTTCCTGCCGGTGTGCCGGGCGCGATCAGGTTGTATGTAAACCTTCTTTCTTCGGGCCATGTGCATTAGTGCCGCGCCGTTAAGGGTTCTTTAGAGACGGGCATTTCATCATGACAGAACAATCGGAACTCAGGCGTGACGTCGGGGTCCTGGGCGCCACCGCGTTGAACATGATTGACATGATCGGCGTGGGGCCGTTCATTACCATTCCGCTCATTATCAGCGCGATGGGCGGACCGCAGGCCATGTTGGGCTGGGTTCTCGGAGCCGCGCTGGCCATGTGCGACGGCATGGTATGGGCCGAGCTAGGAGCGGCTATGCCCGGATCGGGCGGCTCGTATCGCTACCTGAAAGAAATTTACGGGCCCAAAATGGGAAGACTGTTTTCATTTCTCTTCGTCTGGCAGCTATCGTTCAGTGCGCCGCTTTCCATCGCAACCGGATGCATAGGCCTGGCCCTGTATTCGTCTTATTTGTTTCCCGCGCTGGCGCCCGCATGGATGGAACACGCATTCTCGCTCACTTTGCCGTTGCTGGGGACCATGCAAATACGTCTGACAGCAAACGGGGCGACATGCGTGGCCATTGGCGCCTGTCTGCTCGCACTTATCCTGCTTTACCGCCGTATTGCCATCGTGAGCCGGCTTTCCCTGATGTTATGGATCGGCGTGCTGGGAACAATTGCCTGGGTCATCATTACCGGTCTCACTCATTTCAGCGCTGCGCGGGCTTTCGATTTTCCCCCGCATGCTTTTCACCTGGATCAAGGTTTCCTGGCCGGTCTGGGAGCGGCATTGCTGGTAGCGGCCTACGATTATTGGGGCTATTACAACGTCTGTTTCCTGGGGGATGAAATCAAAGATCCGGCGCGCACCATTCCCAAGGCATTGGTATATTCCATTGCCGCTGTGGGAGCGGTTTATATCGTGATGAACATCAGCATCCTCGGTGTCATACCCTGGCGCGAATTGGATGAGGCGGCAAAATCGCAAACACATTTTTATGTGATCTCCACCATGATGGAGAGAATTTACGGCCACGGCGCGGGTGTGCTGGCTGCGCTCCTTATTATGTGGACGGCATTTGCCTCAGTCTTCTCGCTGCTGCTGGGATACTCCCGCGTACCCTACGCCGCCGCCCTGGACGGCAACTATTTCAAGATCTTCAGCCGCGTTCATCCCGTGCACCGGATTCCGCATGTCTCCCTGTTGGCGCTGGGCATAGTTGCTATGCTGTTTTGTTTTTTGCGGCTGGCGGATGCCATTGCCGCCCTGGTGGTAATTCGGATTATTATTCAGTTTCTGGTCCAGGCGGCAGGATTGCTGCTCTGGCGGCGCCGGAATCATGAAGCTCCGCGGCCGTTTCGCATGTGGCTGTACCCGCTTCCCGCATTGCTGGCCATCGCGGGATTCCTGTATGTGCTGATCGCGCGCAGGAATTTCACGCGGGAATTGCGCTATGCCGCCGCCATCATCCTGGCGGGCCTGGTTGTTTTCCTGGCCCGCGCCGGGAAAAACCGCGAATGGCCCTTTGGCGGGGTCGGCAAAAAAGTTATGCCGAAACAGATTCCGGCTGCTCACTAACATACGCTTCGAACGTCCTAACTGTTTGCACCCAAGGAGGAATTTCAACATGAAAAATGCTGTGATCGCAATCTTGTTCTGCCTGATGTCAATTGCCGGTGCCATGGCTCAGGAGAAATCAAAATCCACTTCAAAAGAGCAGCCTGCTGCTTCGCAACCTGCGGCTCCGCCTGCCGCCTCGCAACCAACCATCGCCATGGTGCTTGAACGGCAACTCAGTACCCTGGAAAAAGACTTTGTTCCCGCTGCCGAAGCCATGCCGGAAGACAAATTTAATTTTGCTCCGACCAATGGCGAATTCAAAGGCGTGCGCACCTTTGCCCTGCAGATCAAGCACGTTGCCGCCACCAATCTTGCGCTCTCATCGGCGCTGTTGCAGGAAAAACCGCAAATTGATCCTACGCTCGACAATGGCCCCGACAACATTACCAGCCGCGAAGATATTCTGAAGCTGCTGCGCGATTCCTTTGCGGCGGCGCATCGAGCCGTTGCCACGGTGAACGAGCAGAATGCAACCGAAATGATTGCCACCCCATGGAACTCTAAAAGCAAGATGCCTAGGCTGGCGATGGCTACTATGCTTACCTGGCACAGCTTCGATCATTACGGACAAATGGTTGAGTACCTGCGCATGAACGGAATCATTCCGCCCGCGAGCAGGAACTAGGGACCCACGGTTATCGGAAAAACGAAATTCACAATTATGCTTGTATTGTCATTCCAGCAACCTGCTGGGGCAGGAATGAACAGAGATGCGACCTGGACCCCGATAGCTGTCATCCCCGACCGCAGCCGCGCTTCGCGGCGAAGTGAAGGGATATGGGTTTTGCGGGCACCTGAAAGCCATCAGGAATATAAAGGGGCAGCTTCGTAATCGAGTCGTGTTGCAATGACAAGAAATTGAGTTTTTTCGCAGCCTCATTTAGTGGCACCGGAAATAAGCCGGTCATGTGGGCCTTTAGGGTTTATCGCATGCTACGGTCAATTTCCGGTTCTCTTATTTTGGGTCTGAACGCAAGCAAGCTATCCAACAAACCCTTAGGTTCCTCATGCGCCAGCACCAGTTTGCGGTTTTCCGGCATGAGAAAGCCTTCCTGTACGGCATGGTCAAAGAGTGACAGAAGGGGTTGGTAGTAGTTCTCTACATTGAGTAGCCCGCAGGGTTTCTGTTGTATTCCGAGTACCGACCAGGTGAGCACCTCGCAGAATTCCTCGAAGGTGCCAAATCCACCTGGTAGCGCGATAAAGCCGTCGGAAAGGTCAGCCATCAGTGCTTTGCGTTCATGCATGGAGCGCACCACGCGCAAATCCTGCAGTCCCTGATGAGCCAACTCCCGTTGAACCAGGGCTTCGGGAATGATCCCGGTCACGTAGCCTCCCTTTTCCAGGACCGCATCGGCTATGGTTCCCATAAGGCCCACCTTGGCGCCACCGTAGACCAATCCAATGCCGCTTTCGGCCAGCAGGTATCCTATCTTCACAGCCGCTTGGCGATAAGCCGCGCGCCGTCCCATGTTAGAGCCGCAGAACACGCAGACTCGCTTCATCAGGATGCGTCCGTCAGCCGGAGTTTTTTCAATAGCTCCTGGAACCTTGGATCAGACCGGACAAAATCGAAATAACAATTCACCTTAAGCTGGATGAGCAGGCTGGAGTGCTGTTCATATGCTTTTTGCAGATATTCCAGCGTCTTCTCTTTGTCTCCCAGCGACGCATAAGAGACCGCTATCAGAAAAGGCGAGTGCTGGGTTTCGAGATCATGTTTGAGGTCATAGGTTCTGGCCTGCTCGTAGCCGCTGCTTTTATAAATTTTCATCAGTGTGTCAGCGGTGTCATTTTCATGGCTCAGTGCCAGCGTTTCGCGCCGCTCCTCAATGGCTCGTGCGTAGTCTTTTTTGTGCTCATAGACAATTACCAGCCCATCGTGGGCGTAGAGAAAGTTCGGATCCAGGTCCAGGCACTTCTTCATCGCCGGTTCGGCCAGGTCATATTGGCCCGAAAATAAGTAAAGCCAGGCCAGGCTTGAAGCCACCCGCGCCGAAACCGGATCAAGGGCGATCGCCGCCTTGGCTTCGCGCACAGCACTGTTAATATCTCCCACTGCGCGATAGTAGGAAAGAATGCGCAGATGAGCGTCGGGATCGTTAGGACTGAGTTCTAACGCTTTTTGCAGTTCCTCGTGCGCCGCCGGCCAATCCCAGTTATAGTTCAGCAGGATCGTTCCCAGAACGCCATGAGCATGGGCCAGGGAAGCGTCGATTTTCAGCGCCTTCTCGGCCATGTCTTTCGCCGCGGGCATGGCTACATCAGGCGGAGAAATGCCGACCGACGCCACCGCCGTATAACAATCCGCCATGCCGGCATAAGCGTCCGCGTACTCAGCATCCTTTTGGATGGCCTGCTGGAAGAAATCACAGCTTTTCTTAAAGCTCTCCGGGGTCCATTGGAAAAAGAAATACCGGCCTTTCAGATAGGCTTCATAGGCCTCAGGCGGAGGGACATGCGATCTTGCGACTAACTGCTGTGCCTGCTCCGGCGTCAGGTTGATGCGCACCTTTTGGGCAATCGCACGTGCCAGATTGTCCTGCACACTGAGGATATCCTTGACTTCGCTGTCGAAACTCTCGGCCCACAGATGCTGGTCTTTGCGGGCGTCAATGAGCTGCGCCGTAATGCGTACTTTGTTTCCAATGCGGGTGACCGAACCTTCAACAATTGCTTCAACTTTCAGGTCTTTAGCTATTTCAGGTAAAGGCTCTTTTGTATCTTTGAACCGCATGACCGAGGTACGAGAGCTGACACGAAGGTCCGGTACCTTGGCCAGGTCCGTGGTTAACTCTTCCGTAACTCCGTCGGCAAAATAATCTTGCGCCGGGTCTCCCGAAAGATTTTGCAACGGGAGCACTGCTATCGAATTGAACGGATGGCCCGCATCCTGCCACTGTGCCCATTTTTCATGGAGGATGGGGTAAAGCACCGCCGAGGCGACCAGCAGCGCCAAAAGCAATGTGGCGTAGATAGCTGAATAACGTCGGGACTTCGATGCAGAAGGCAAACTCGCTGGAGCCGGCGCAGGCGCGACCGCGCTACCACTTGCAGGAAGGCTCTGTTCGGGTGGAAGAATTGCCGCGTTTTCCTGGGGAGCATCCAGCGGCGCGCAAACCACTGTGGCAAGAAAGCGATAGCCAACCCGGGGAAGGGTCTCAATAAAGCGCGGATTCGCCGGGTCATCGTTCAAAATTGCCCGCAATTTGGCAATAGCTTTGTTTAACCCCAGATCAAAATCAACAAATGTGTCCCCTGGCCATATTCTCCCTTGCAACTCCTCCCGGCTGATGACCTCCCCTGGTTTTTCCAGCAGAGTAGCCAGCACCTGGAAAGGCTGTCGCTGAATACTGATCTTGGTCCCAAATTTACGCAGCTCGAAGGTGCGCAGGTCAGCCTCAAAGACTCCGAAGCGCAACACACGTCGTCCCGAGACCGGGCTTTGCAGAGGAGCTGCCATTGGGAGAAAAGTCTAACATCCCTTTCTGGGCAGAAAATGGGAAAATTCAAATTTGGGAATGTTTTTAAATAAAGGCTTTTGTAATCAATAACTTGAATGGGAATATGTATTCCTTCTCTGGGGCATTGACCATTCCAGGTGCAAGCATTTACAACCAGCCATATTGTCAGTGAATTGGGGAAGGAAGTAAACGTGGCCGGTGCAGGTTTACCTGTATCGGCCACGTTGTATACAGCACAATGATGGAAATCCGTTCCGCGATGTTCACAACCTGCCTTCGTCTAGCCGGCTTTTTTCTTGCGTTGGCTGTGAAATTTCGTCCCCAACCGTCAGAAAGCATGGGAGTGATTGAAGCCGAGTGGCTTAAAGACGAGTGCCTAAAGACGTAATTCCGGATTCAAGCAGAAACCAACTATGAAGTCGTCCATGTTTCCCTCCAATTTCAGCCTGATTTTGTTTTTCATGGCCGCAGCAATTCCATTCCTGCCCACAACCAGCCACGCTGGAGGATTTCAGACGGCCGTCTCGTATACAGCGGGCTCGTTCCCTTCGTTTGTTGCTGTAGGGGATTTCAATGGAGATGGGAACCCGGATTTAGCGGTAGAAAACTTTGGCGGCACCATGAGTGTCTTCACAGGCAATGGAAATGGGACTTTTCAATCAGCCACAAATTACAGTGTGGCCTCTCCCTCCGGCGTCGTGGTTGCCGATTTCACCGGGGACGGAAAACCTGATATAGCAACTGCCGACTTTTTTGGCGGCAAAGTCAGAGTTCTCATCAACAATGGCTCAGGCGCCTTCCCTACGAATACGGAATTTGCGGCAGGGACTGGTCCTGTTTTTGTTGCGGTCGGAGATTTCAACGGTGACGGCAAACCGGATTTAGTGGTAGCCAATTCTTCCACGAACCAGGTCAATGTGTTGCTGAACACCACCACTGGCGGCATCTTGAGCTTTGGTCCTGCAACCCCTTACACAGTAGGGACCGCGCCCTTTTTTGTAGGTGTTGCAGACGTGAACGGCGACGGCAAACTCGACCTGATTACAGCCAACGGTAGCAGCAACGACATCAGTGTTCTATTGGGGAGCGGAAACGGAACCTTTGCTCCGGCAACCAATTTTGCGGTGGGGAGAGACCCGATTTCGGTGGTGGCCGGCGATTTCAATGGAGACGGCAAGATCGACCTGGCCGTTGCCAATTACAGCGACTCGACAGTAAGCATTCTGCTGGGCAACGGTACCGGAACCAGTGGAGGTTTTCAGCTAACCAACACGATCAGTGTAGGGGCAGCCCCGAGTTCGATAGCTGCGGCAGATTTCAATGACGACGGCAAATTAGATCTGGTGACTGCGAACTATGCCGATGCAGACGTGAGTGTTCTGCTGGGGCATGGCGACGCCACCTTTCAGGCAGGACAATATGCCGCAGGAACGAGTGCAAATTTTGTGGCAGTCGGCGACTTCAACAAAGACGGCGTGCCAGATCTTGCCGTTGCCAATAACAATGACTCTGGCGCCGGCAATAATACAGTCAGTGTTCTAATCGGCAACGGACTCTTCGCCTTCCATACTGATTTTGCCGGTGGAACAAACCCCATTGCCGTAGTCGCGGGCGATTTTAACAAAGATGGAAATCAAGACGTAGCCGTTGCCGATAACGGCGACAATGGCATAAGCGTCTTGTTGGGAAATGGCGCGGGAAGCTTGGGCGCTGCCAGCCCTTACCCAACTGGCGCAGGTCCATTCGACGTAGCTGCCGGCGACTTTGACAATGACGGCAATCCTGACCTTTTCGTGGCGAACTTTACCGGCAGTTTTGGCACTCCTCTGCGTGGTTCTGCAAACGGAACATTCATCGTGAGGTCGGGGGTCTTTGATAGCAATACTTTCAATCCGGTTGACGCGGCCCTTGCCGACTTCAACGGCGATGGCAAACTCGATGTTGCCATGGTCGAGAACGGCAAGAACGTCGTCAGTGTCTTTCTGGGAAAAGGTGATTTCACATTTCCCACCAATGCCGATTACGCCGTTGGCGCAAACCCTATTTCGGTTGCCGCTGGTGACTTCAATGGTGACGGCAAGCCCGATCTGGTGGTTGCTGATCTCAACGGTGCCGCCGGCGCAAATCTCAGCGTACTGCTGAACAAAGGCGATGGCACCGGCGCCTTCCTTCCCGCTGTTTCCTATGGGGCGGGAACCAATCCCAACGAAGTGCAAACAGGCGATTTCAATGGCGACGGCAAGCTGGATATCGCAGTCGCCAACTTTGGCGGCAATAACGTCAGTATCCTTTTGGGAAACGGCGATGGCACATTTCGACCCGCGCGCAATTTTCCTGCCGGAACCAATCCGGCTGCGCTCACAGTCGCCGATTTTAATGGCGATGGCAAACTCGATTTAGCTGTGGCCAATTATGGCAGCGGCGATGTCAGTGTGCTTCTGGGCAACGGCGATGGGACCTTCCATCCACAAACACGATATGCGGTGGGCTCTTTGCCTAACTCCATTGCCGCAGCCGATTTCAATAACGATGGCGCCCTCGATCTGGTTGTCGCCAATAAAGGCGGAAACGTAAGTATCCTGCTGAATCGCGCGGGAGCTACTGGTACCTCTTCCAGCTTTGCCAACCCGTCGCTCTTATCGCAAAGCGTGACCTTCACAGGTATAGTGGCAGGCAATATTGCAGGATCGGGCACGCCCACAGGCACAGTGACATTCAAAGAAGGCGCCACCGTGCTGGGATCGGGCACGCTCGACGGCTCCGGCCATGCCACCTTCGCTACTTCTGCACTCTCGTTGGGAACGCACGTGATCACGCCCGTGTATTCCGGCGACCTGAACTTTGTTACCCATACATTGCCTGCCATTACCCAAATCGTGAATGTGGGCACTCTCACCGCGCTGGTGAGCAATCCGGACCCATCCGGTGATGGGCAAGGCATCACCCTTACCGCTACAGTCACGCCCGCTGCGGGCAATAACATGCCCGTGGGAACGGTGACTTTCCTGCAGGGAGCATCTCAAATCGCCAATTGCATCAATGTGCCTCTGGACAACGCCGGAACGGCACAGTGCATTCTTGGCGGCCTGACCGTGGGAGCCTATACCTTGAAGGCCAGCTATCCCGGCAGCGGGAACTTCTTGAGCAGCCTCTCCCCGCCTCTGACCCAGGTCGTACAGCTTTCCACTTCCATATCCGCGAGCCTGCTTGATTCCAATTCCAGTTGCTGCATAGGGATCACCGCTCTGAGGTTTCGCCAGAGGGTTGCTATCTTTTCCTCGCTGACTTTTGAGAATGGCGGGCCGGTGCCAGCTGGTACAGTCACGTTCTACATGGATGGCAAACCTTTTGGGTCACCAGTATCTCTGGATGGGGTCTCGCATAATCAAATCGTGCAAATTATCTCCCAGCAGCCCAACCAGCTTACCGTGGGACAACACACCATCATGGCAACTTACAGCGGAGACGGAAATTACGCCGGCAGCACCTCAGGCCCGCAGCCGTTTACCCGCCCGCGGCGCCCACATTAGGATAGAACCGCCATGCGCTCTGATATTCAGTCCGCTACGACCAACCAGGGAGTATGAGTACTGGATGCCCCACTCACGCCTCCAGCGCCGGGTGGAGATCGGTATGGAACTGCTTTAAAAATTGTTTCTAAAAAGATTTGTACTTCACTGAGCACTGAGGACCGAGTACTGAGTACTGCTTTTCAGTAAAGCTCGTTGTAGCTCCTGCAAGTTTTTTTCGGTAGTCAGATAGCTGATGATCATCATGCGGATTACGCTGCGTCCGTTCACCGAGGTCAGCGAGATCCAGCGCTTGCCGTCGCGAGTGATTTCATCCACGACCGCGGCGTTGGCGGCGGCAACTTCCGCCTCGGTTTTACCCTTGACGCGCAGGTTCAGTATCGGCAGCTTTAGCGGTGCGGCCAGTTCGTAAGTCTCCGATTGTTTCACCCAGGCGGCCAAATCGCCTGCCATCTGCAACTGGCGATCGATCAATTGCTCATAGGCTTGCCGGCCATGCACCCGCAGCGTCAGCCACAGCTTCAACGAATTCATTCGCCGCGACCATTGCACGCTGACTTTAAAATTATCAACCAGGGGAGCGCCGGCCATCCTGGGCATGTAGGGCGTTGAAACTCCAAAGGCGCGTTGCAGCATCTCCGGACGCGAGGTCAAAATCACTCCCGCTGCGAAGGGCATGGCCAGCCATTTGTGCGGATCGATGGTCACCGAATCCGCCAATTCAATGCTGCTCACCAGGCGCCGGTGCCTGTCGCTGAAGATCGCGGCCGCGCCATAGGCGCCATCCACATGCAGCCACAGGTCATGCCGCCGGCAAATCTCTGCCAGCGCAACCATGTCATCAATAGCTCCGGAGTTGGTGGTTCCTGCCGTCGCCACAACACAGAACGGCCTGAACCCGGCGCGCTTGTCTTCCTGGATAGCGGCTTCCAGCTTCTGCACGTCCAGTTCAATCTGGTCATTAATTGGAATGCGGCGCATGGCTTTGCGGCCAAGTCCCAGAAGCCCCGCGGATTTATCCAGTGAGTGGTGCGCCTCCTGCGAGGCATAGAACACCGGCTGTGCCCCAATCGATGCGATGCCATCATCAATGGTCTGCGGAAAGTGCGCCGCCAGCGCCAAAGCCAGGGCGCTGAAGTTGGCTTCGTTTCCGCCGCTGGTGAAAGTTCCGTCAAAAGGACGGTTCCATCCTATGCGTTCGCCGATCCAGCGCACGGTCTCGTTTTCAATCTTTGAAGCCAGTTGCGAGCGCGCCAGGGTCGCAAGCTGCGGATTGAGCGCCGCCACCAGCATCTCGGCCAGCACCGCCATGTAGGTAGGCGCGGGGTTCATGAGGCCGAAGTAGTTGGCGCTGGGGACGTGGAAGCCTTTATCGATCAACTCGCGGCAAACTTCATCAAGCACCGCCTCGGCATTCTCGCCGATCTCCGGCATCTGGTCGCGCAATTCGCCAAAGCTGCGCTGCTCGAGAGGGAGTTGTACAGAGCGGTCTTCGAGGGAAGAAAAGTATTGGTTGATGCGGTCCACCAGCTTGTAGCCAAGCCGCTGCCGTTTTTCGGCATCAAATTGAAACTGCGTGAAGTCAAATCCCATAGTAGCGCCGGCGTCCGCCGGCTGTCGTGCAGGCATTTTGCCCGCATGTCTCATTAGATAATTGTAGAGCCCCGACAGACGCGATTTATTCGGCTTCCTGCTCAGCGCTCTCCTGCTTCTTCTCCGGCCGCAAAAGCGGGAACAAAATCACATCACGAATCGACCGCGAATCGGTCAGCAGCATGGTGAGCCGGTCAATGCCAATACCTTCTCCGCCCGCCGGAGGCATGCCGTAGGCGAGGGCACGGATGTAGTCTTCATCCATGGCATGGGCCTCTTCATCGCCCCGCGCTCGTTCGCCAAGCTGCTGCTCGAAGCGCCGGCGCTGCTCCTCGGGATCGTTAAGTTCGCTGAAGGCATTGCCGATTTCCAGACCTCCAACAAAGACTTCAAAACGCTCCACCCAGTCAGGCTCATCGCGCTTGTTCTTGGAGAGCGGCGAAATGGCGACAGGAAAATCGTAGAGGATCGTCGGCTGGATCAGATGCTCTTCCGCAACTGCCTCGAACATCGCCGCAATCGTTTTCCCCGCCGGCTCATTCGGGTCGTAAGGCATATGTGGCGTGTGGGCCGCATTCAATCTCTTTACCAGTCCGCCAACCGAGGCCGCATCGGCGAAATCTTTCATCTCTGGCTTGGCCCCAGCCTTTTCCGGCCAGAATTTGATAATGGCCTCGCGCATCGAGAGCCGCTGCCAGTTGGCAAAATCGATCTCATGCCCGTTAAACGTTGTCTTAGTTGTTCCATTCACATCCTGCGCAACCTGCGCCAGCATCTGTTCGGTCAGGCCCATCAGGTCTTTGTAGTCGCTGTAGGCTTCGTAGAATTCCAGCATGGTAAATTCCGGGTTGTGCTGCGTCGAGATACCTTCGTTGCGGAAGTTGCGGTTAATCTCATATACGCGGTCCAGGCCGCCAACCACGAGCCGTTTCAGATAAAGCTCAGGCGCAATGCGCAGGTAGAGGTCAATATCGAGCGTATTGTGGTGCGTGGTAAAAGGACGCGCCGCCGCTCCGCCCGCAATGGGCTGCATCATGGGGGTCTCGACTTCAACGTATCCGCGGGCATCGAGAAAGCGGCGGATGGCCTGCACCACCTTGCCACGCTTCACAAAGACCTCGCGCACCTCGGGATTCATGAACAGGTCAACATAGCGCTGGCGATAGCGCAGTTCAACGTCGGTGAGGCCGTGGAACTTTTCAGGCAAGGGAAGCAGATCTTTCGATAGGAACATAATGGTCTCAACATGAATCGAGAGTTCATTGGTCTTGGTGCGGAACAGGTATCCACTCACTCCTATGTGGTCGCCCAAGTCGAGCAGCTTGTAGAGCGCAAATCCGTTTTCGCCCACAGCATCGAGCCGCACATAGATTTGCAGCCGCTGTCCAGCCTGCTGCAGGTGGGCAAAGCCCGCCTTGCCCTGTCCGCGAATGGACATCAGCCGCCCGGCCACCTTCACCGTGACGCGGTCTTTTTCAAGCTCCTCCGCAGATTTGCCGGAGTACTCCGCCAGGATTTGTGGAATACCATGCGAAGCCTCAAACTTGTAAGGATAAGGCAACTGCCCCAGGGCAGAGATCTTGCCCAGCTTCTCAATACGTTCGGCGTAAATTTTATCGTCTAAGGACACGGTTCTCTTTCAATGTGAAAGTTCAGTGTGAAGGTTGAACCTTCGATTATAAATTAGGCCGAGTGCCAAGGAATTGCCACCACAGGTTGTGAGGTTTTCTCTCCATGGCCCGTACGTTGGTTCTGTCGTGCGCTGTGCCATGTTGTATCGATATCCCGTTAAAGCTGCATTTCCCCGCGAAATCGGATACATTCTTGAGAGGCCGTGGTCCTGCGGCAGGAAAAACATATGAATCCAGCGGAATCTGAAAATTCCAAACCGCAATCAACCCCGGAAGATGAGCCTGGTCAGAAGCGCAGCGCGTTGCTGCAGATTGCTCGTTACAGCCAGATCGCATTCGCTTTGCCTGCGGCGACGATCCTGGGGTGGATTCTAGGCGTCCTGCTTGATCGCTGGCTGCACACCACCTGGATTTACCTGGCGGGGTTAATTTTAGGCATCATCGTGGGTTTCGTGGAGTTGATTCGTATGGTGATGGCCGACAGCAAATAGTATGACAGAAGATTTCAACCCGCCACCACCCTCCCTGAATGCCGCAAATATACATGCCGAAGACCCCGATGCACAGCGATTTTATGTTCAAGCTCATACCCGCATCGTGCGTTCCATGTTGGCCGTGGCCCTGTTGGCCGCTGCCGTTTTCTTCTGGCGGCCGGGATGGAGGTTCGCATCAAGTTTCCTCTTGGGATGCGCGCTGGCTTTTCTCAATTTTCGAGGATTGGAAAAGCTGATTGCCGGCCTGAGCGACTTTATCGTGAAGAACCCCGATCGTCCGCCGTCGGGCCGTGTTGTGCGCCGTTTCCTGTTGCGCTATGTTTTGATCGCGGTCGGCGCATATGTTATATTCAAGGGTTTGGGTACTGCTGTTTACGGCTTCTTTGCTGGTTTATTCTTGCCTGTGGTTGGGATTCTCTATGAAGCCGTTTACGAGCTGTTTACCTCTTTAAAATCTCAATCGTAAAGGGCCCGGAAGCAGACATTAACCATGCCTGAGCAACTTTGGTTTACGCAGTTCCTCAATCAGCACCTTGCGGGTGTTATTACACCGCTCATGCAGCGAATTGGGTTTGGCCCTCGATATCCGGAGGCGCCAATCTCCAATTTTGTCGCTATGGAACTGCTGGTATTCCTGATTCTAATTGTCTTTTTCCTGCTGGTTCGAGCCCGGCTCTCTGTGGAGCGCCCCAGCGGTCTACAGCACCTCGTAGAAGCGCTGGAAGGCTTCGTCAACGGCCAAAGTGAAGAGATTATTGGCCACCATAGTGAAGGATTCACCCCCTTTCTGGTTGTTCTCGGCTTGTTTATTCTGATTGGAAACCTGATTGGATTGGTGCCGGGCTTTGAATCCCCGACTGCGAGTGGTTCTGTCCCGCTCGGGTGCGCCATTCTCACGTTTTTCTATTACAACTTTCACGGAATCAAGAAACAGGGTTTGCTCAAGTACCTTAAACATTTCACCGGCCCCATGCCGGCGCTTGCTCCCCTAATGTTGCCGATTGAGCTTTTCAGTCACGGAGCACGGGTGCTTTCATTGACTTTGCGTCTCTATGCCAACATGTTTGCCGGTGACATGGTGACGCTGGTCTTCATGTCCCTGATTCCGGTGCTCGTTCCAGTTGTCTTTCTCGGTCTTCATATTTTCGTTTCATTGTTGCAGGCATATATATTCGTTTTGCTGACAACCGTATATCTGGCGGGTGCGGTTGCTGAAGAACACTAATTTGGAAGATCACTGGTTCATAACGGCTTCATAGAAGCATCCGCGAGTGTGAGGGCGCTTGTTCGGTAGCGTCAACCACCCACTGGCGGAATTCATAGGAGACAACAATGCGTAAATTACTTTTCTTATTTGTTCTCATGGCGCTCATGCTGGTTGCCGCCCCGGTCTATGCACAAGGCACAGCCGCGGAAGCGCCGGTAAACTGGGCCGTTCCCATCGCTGCCGGTATCGGCATGGCGATAGCATCCGGTCTGTGCGCGCTCGGCCAGGGCAAAGCCACAGCTTCTGCGGCTGAGGCTCTGGCGCGTAACCCGGGAGCACGTCCTGGAATTCAGCTTGCCCTGATCTTGGGGCTGGCTCTTATTGAATCGCTGGCGCTCTACACATTGGTGATCATTTTCGCCAAGGTGAAATAATCGGCTCGCTTATATCGGCCTCCGCAGTCGCGGAGGCTTTTTCTTTTTGCTTTCACTCTGGAGCTTTGTCCCAAGATAATAGATAACTGCGCAAATCGTACTTCGTAAATCATCAATCGTCATTCTCAATGGCCTACGCACTCGAATTCGACCATGTTTCCAAGCAATATGGTGGCATACTGCAAAGCAAGCCGGTGCAGGCTCTGAACGATTTCAATCTGCAGGTTGAGCAAGGTGAGATCTTCGGGTTCCTAGGACCGAATGGCTCGGGCAAAACCACGGCCATTCACATTGCTTTGGGATTCATGCGCCCCACCAGCGGCGCAGGACGCATGCTGGGGCAGAGATTTGGCCATGCTCCCACCCGCCGCCAGGTCGGATTCCTTGCGGAAAATGTTGCGTTTTACCACCTCTCTGCGCGCAACGTCATCCGCACCTATGGCGAGCTGAACGGCATGCGCGATCCGGTTTTGCGCGAGCGCGTGCGCGAGATGCTTGAAATCTTTGAACTGGAGGATGTAGCCGACCGCAATGTGGGCAAATTCTCACGCGGCATGTTGCAGCGCGTAGGGCTGGCGCAGGCAATGGTGAACGACCCACAGCTGCTGATTCTCGATGAGCCTACATCGGCGCTCGATCCGGTGGTGCGTGTGGCCGTGCGCGGGCTGCTGTTGGATGCGCGTAAGAGCGGAAAGACGATTTTTATCAGCTCGCATCTGCTTTCGGAAATTGAGATGATCTGCGACCGCGTCGCCATCCTTGATCACGGCAGCGTCGCGCGCCTGGGGAAGACTTCCGAGCTGCTGGAATCAACCGACCAATGTGAAGTTGTAGTGCAAGGCGTCAAAGCCGAAATTTTTCCTGAAGCTGCGGCACGCGATGGCCGGATTTACCTGCAAGCGCCCATCTCCGCGCAGCGTGCCATCATCGAGCGCACCTGGGCCGCCGGCGGGGAAGTCATAAGCGTGAATCCGGTGAAAAAGTCGCTCGAGACGGTTTTTCTCGAACTTGCTGGGAACCATGCCAGCCAGAAAGAGCGCAAAGAGAAGATATGAATTCGATTGTCATCATCGCTTTGAACTTCCTGCGCCAGATGCGTTGGCTGGTGCTGATTTACCTGCTCATCGCGATTCTGCTAGGGGCGGGATTGAGTCTAAGCTCCAGGCACATGGATACGGAGGGGCTGAGTATTTATCTTGGTCAGTTAGCGGTCTACGCGAATCTTATGGGGATTCTGCTGGCCGCCCAGGCGATCCTAAATGAGCGTAGAAGCCGCAGGATCCTCGGTGTGCTCTCCAAAAGCCTCGAACGGCGGGACTATCTGGCTGGTCTTCTATGTGGCGTCTTTGCCTGCACCGCTGCCTTGCTCACGGGAGTGATGTTGGGAGCGCTGTGCATGGCGGCGCGTGGCTGGTTTTCAGTCTCGAAGGTTTTCGCAGCGATCTTGCTGATGTGGCTTGCCTGCTGCCTGAGTGCGGCTATGGCAATCTTCTTTTCCACGTTTGTGCATCCACGTCTGGCCATCCTGGGGACATTTATCCTGATTGGCAGCGGATGGATCGCACGATTTTTGCAGCTCCCAAGCTCGGCGTTGTTTCCCGTTTATCAGCTTAACCTGGATGCCAGCCAACTGTTGCAGAACGCAAGGACGCAGCCGCTGGCCATACCGGTCGCAGTACTCGAAATTATTATTTTCTGGCTGCTCGCCGGATGGATTTTCGAGCGGCGCGATATAGCCGTAGCCATTGAATGATCAATGTATCAGGTCGTGCGCCGAGCGCAGGGCATATTCCAGAATCCGTTGCGGCCAAATTCCCAGATACAGCGTGGCCACTGCGCTCAATACCACTGCCACCCCCAGGGAAGCGGGAACAGGAAGCACCGGCGCCTCTGTCTTGCTGTCGCGCATATACATCACCACGATCAAGCGCAGATAATAATACGCTGCCACCGCGCTGTTGATCAGGCCGATTACGGCCAGTCCAACCAGGTTGGCATGCAGGGCGGCATTGAAGACGTAGTACTTGGCAAAGAATCCCGCTGTCGGAGGAATGCCAATGAGCGACAGCATGAAGATGCTCAACATCGCGGCCAGCCAGGGCGAACGCTGGCTCAGGCCGGCGTAGTCATCAAGGGTGACATAACGTTCTTCGCTGCCGGCCAGGTGGCTGACAATGCAAAAGGCTCCAACGTTCATGGCGGCATAAGAAGCGGTGTAGAAGATTGCGGCCGAGATGCCGACCTGAGGATTGGTCGCCGGTCCAAGAAACGCAACCAGCATGTATCCGGCATGGGCGATGGAAGAATAAGCCAGCATGCGCTTCACATTGTTCTGCACCAGCGCACCAATGTTGCCCAGCGTCATGGAGAGCGCCGCCGAGACCCACACCAGCCAGAACCACGCCGAGCTGAATGCGCTTGCCGAAGCGGCCGCGAACAGGATGCGCAGCAGCACGGCAAAAACCGCCGCCTTGGGCGCTGTGGACATCAGTCCTACAACGGGTGCAGGAGCGCCTTCGTAGACGTCCGGTGTCCAGATGTGGAAGGGCGCGGAAGCAATCTTGAACCCAAGGCCCACGAACATCAGCGCAAGCGCCACAAAAGCCAGTAGACCCGTATGCCCGGCCTGTAGTTGTCTGGCGATTTCCGCGATGCTGGTCGAACCTGTCGCGCCAAACATCAATGCAACTCCGTACAGGAAGAAAGCCGTGGCAAAAGAACCGAGCAGGAAGTATTTCAGCGACGATTCGCTGCTGCCGGCAGATTTACGACGAAATCCCGCCAGAACATAGGTTGAGATGGAAGAAATTTCCAGCGCGATGAAGATCAGCACGAGTTCTGTGGCCGAAGACATCAACATCATTCCCACGGCGCCGAACAGAATAAGCCCGTAATACTCGCCCAGGTTGATGTGCTGTATTTCCAGATACTCATACGAAGCCAGGATGATGACAATGACAATGAGTGCAATCAGAAGATGAAAGAAGATGCTGAAACTATTGACGGCAATCATGTCAAAGAATGCAGTGCCGGTATAGTTGCTTTGCATCACGGTAGCCACGGCGGCGGCAATGGCTCCAACCAGAGCCAGCAGACCTAAAGGCTTCCGGCTTTTCTTAGGAGGAAGAAGCGGATCGGCCATCATCACGGCCATGCCAAAAAGGGTGAGGATGATCTCGGGAAGAATGCGAATATAATCGGCGCCCGTAACCTGGGTCATCGGCTGCTTACCTCAATAGATTTCTTTTCGTTTCTCAGCGCAGCATGATCAAACAGCTCAACCGCGGGTGCCATTTTGGGCTTTTCGACCTGCACAGAAGAGTTGCCCGCAGGCACGGCGGCTCCGACGGAAGGGTCGATCATATTTATCCACAGCGGGGAAGCCACACCCATGATAAGGGCGAACACCACCGTGGGCCACAGGGCAATGCGCTCGCGCAGGTTGGCATCGGGCAGCGTGTTGTTGACCGGCACGGTGACCTGGCCGTAGAAGACGCGCTGATACATCCAGAGCATGTAGCAGGCGCTCCAGATGATGCCTGTAGCCGCCAGAACGCCGAACAGGGCCTTTGCCTGGAAGGCGCCGTTCAATACCAGGAACTCGCCCACAAAACCGTTCAGCAGCGGCAGTCCGATAGAAGAAAGGGTAATTACCAGGAACAGGGTGGCGAAGATGGGCATAGGGGTAGCCAGGCCGCCAAACTCGGTGAGTTCGTACGTATGCCGGCGCTCATAAAGCATTCCCGCCAGCATAAACAGCGCACCCGTGGAGACGCCATGATTCAGCATCTGGTAGACCGCGCCATCGGTTCCCATGACCGTGAAGGTGAAGATGCCGAGAACACAAAAGCCAAGATGGCTTACTGAAGAATAGGCCACAAGCTTTTTCAGATTGGGCTGCACCATGGCTACCAGGGCGCCGTAGATGATGCCGATAATCGCCAGCGCAACGATCCAAGGGGCGTGACGCCGGGCTTCAGCAGGGAAGAGCGCTACGTTAAAGCGCAACAATCCATAAGTTCCCATTTTGAGCAGCACGCCGGCCAGCAAAACAGAGCCGGCTGTGGGGGCTTCCACGTGAGCATCGGGCAGCCAGGTGTGCAGCGGGAAGATAGGAACTTTTACGGCAAATGCAATAAAGAACCCCAGGAAAAGCCACATCGCCGTATTGCCGGGAAGAGCAGTCTGACCGGAGGCAAGAGCGTGACGAATCAGGTTGTAGTCGAAGCTGCCGGTTTTGGTGTACAGCCAGATGATGGACCCGAGCATGAATACCGAGGCGACCATGGTGTACAGGAAAAATTTGACGGCGGCATAGACGCGGCGTTCATGTCCCCAGATTCCGATGAGCAAGGCCATGGGGATGAGCGTGGCTTCCCAGAAGACGTAAAACAGGAACATATCGAGGGAAACAAAGACGCCGATCATGGCGGTTTCGAGCACCAGCAGCAGGACAAAGAATTCCTTCACGCGCGCATGCACTGAATTCCACGAGATCAGCACGCCAAGTGGCACTAAGAATGTAGTCAGCAGAACCAGCCAGATCGAGATGCCATCCACGCCCACGTGATAGCGGATATTGGGGGTGCTAATCCAGCTGAGATCGAGCTCAAATTGGAAGCCTGGCTCGCCGTTTTTGAAATGAACCGGTAGATGTAAGGAGAGCACAAAGGTAAACAAAGAAACGGCCAGCGCCCCCCAGCGAATGACATCATTGTTGCGCGGAAAGAAGAGGAGCAGCAGCGCTCCCACCAGGGGAATGAAGGTCACAAGAGTCAGAATTGAGTTGTCGATCATTGTTATTGCAACCCCGCCCAGATCATGTAGGCCACTACGACCGCCGCCCCCAGCGCCACCCATCCGGCGTAGGAGCGGATATTGCCCGACTGCATGCGGCGCGCCTCATTGGAGATGTGCTGTGCGCTGTCGGCGGCTTCATTGACCATCGCATCAATGGTTCCCACATCAACCTGCTGCCATAAGAAATTTCGAGAGAGTTTGATGACCGGCTGCACGAACAGCCAGTTGTAGAGCTCGTCCACGCGATATTTGTCGCGCACCAGCGTATAGACACCGTTGAGCGCAGCGGTAACCTTGCCGGGCAAATCGCGGCGCTTGTAGTAGAAAAGCCAGGCGATTGCCAACCCAATTGACGCGACGAACACTGAAGTAAGGGCGAGACCAATCTCCAGCCCGGGATTCTCATGCTCGGCTGTTGCGGCGGCCCCGGCATTCAGCACGGGCGCCAGGAACTGATCAAAGCGATTGCCGCCCCCCAAGGCTTTGGGTATATTCACCCACCCGCCGGTGAAAGAGAAGAATGCCAATATCGCCAGGGGCGCCAGCATGATCAGCGGACTTTCGTGCACGTGGTCTCCGTTGTTTGCGTGCCCATGATCATCGTGTCCGGCGCCGTGCTCGGCCTTACGCCGCTCGCCAAAAAAGGTCATGAACCACAGCCTGAACATGTAGAAAGAAGTGATGCCTGCAGTGATGAGGCCCATAGCCCAGAGAATCTTGGTTCCGTACGGGCTGACCAGCGACTGAAATAGGATCTCGTCTTTGCTGAAGAATCCGGCAAGAGGAGGGAACCCGGCGATGGCAAACGTGCCGATGGTCATAGTCCAGAAAGTCACCGGGATTTTCTTGCGCAAACCGCCCATGTTGCGCATGTCCTGCTCGCCGCCGAGGGCATGGATCACCGAGCCGGCGCACAGGAAGAGCAGCGCCTTGAAGAACGCATGGGTCATGAGGTGGAAGATTGCGGCAGAGTACGCAGCCACGCCACAAGCCAGAAACATATACCCCAACTGTGAGATGGTGGAGTAAGCCAGCACCCGCTTGATGTCGGTTTGCGCCATGCCAATGGTTGCGGCAAACAGCGCAGTTACGCAGCCAATGACGGCAACCACTGCAAGCGCAACAGGTGCGCGGCTGAAGATGAAGTTCGAACGCGCAACCATATACACACCAGCGGTCACCATGGTGGCGGCGTGGATGAGCGCCGAGACCGGAGTAGGGCCTTCCATCGCGTCGGGCAGCCAGACGTACAGCGGAATCTGCGCCGATTTTCCGGTGGCGCCGAGCAACAGCAACAAGGCAATCGCCGTCAGGATGCCGGCCGAGCTTTCCCCCGACAGCCGAGAGACCTTGGCGAAAACATCGCTGAAGTTCAGCGAGCCAAACTTCTGGAACATCAGGAACATGGCGATCAGAAAGCCGAAGTCGCCGATGCGGTTCACAATAAAGGCTTTTTTCCCGGCGTTGGCTGCCGAATCTTTTTTGAAGAAGAACCCGATCAGCAGATACGATGCCAGGCCCACGCCCTCCCAGCCGACGAACATCAGCAGGTAGCTGCTGGCCAGCACCAGGGTGAGCATGAAAAACATGAAAAGATTCAAATATGAGAAGAAGCGGTAATAGCCGCCTTCGTGCTCCATGTATCCGACCGAATACACGTGGATGAGAAAGCCGACACCGGTTACCACCAAGATCATCACCATCGAGAGCTGGTCGAGATAGAAGCTGAAGTCAACGTGGAAGCCCCCGGCTGCGATCCACGGCAGATGGTCTTCAATATAAGGAATCTTGCTCTGCGGCAGATGCAAGAGCTGCGCGCTTGCCCAAGCGGACATGGCAAAAGCTGCCGCCACAAAAACCAATCCAACCGTGGCCACGACGCTCTTGGAAAAACGGTGTCCAAAAAGACCGTTGATGGCAGCGCCGATCAGGGGCAGCAGCGGAATGAGCCAGAGATATAAGTTCGGTTCGCTTGAGTTCATAGTTTCAGCAGGTTGACCCGGTCAACGTTCAGAGTTTCGCGTGTGCGGAAGACGGCGATAATGATGGCCAGTCCCACGGCAGCTTCGGCGGCGGCCACGACCATCACGAAGAAAACGAAGACCTGGGCATTCAGGTTTTTCAAATACGCGGAAAAAGCCACAAATGACAGGTTCACCGCATTCAGCATCAGCTCAATACATATAAATATCGTGATGATGTTGCGCTTGATCAGAAAGCCCAGAACACCCAGGCAGAATAGAATTGCGCTCAATCCAAGGTAATAAGCGAGTGGAACCATAATCAGCTTTCTCCTCTCCTGGCCAGCACCACAGCGCCCATGATGGCGATCAGGATCAGCACCGATGTAACTTCAAATGGCAGCAGGAATTTTCCGAAAAGCAGGTGCGCGATCTCCTGCACTGAGCCAAGCAATGGATCTGGGCCGATGGCGGGGGCGGATTTTTCCTGATAAAGCACGAGGCTGTATACCGCCAAACCCACCAGGACAGTGACGCTGGGAATACCGATGAACCAGGCGACGTAGCTCTTGCCGCTGTGCTCTTCAACCCCGGCGTTAAGAAGCATGATGACAAAAATGAACAGCACCATGACCGCCCCGGCATAGATGATGATCTGGATAGCGGCCACAAATTCGGCGCCCAGCAGCAGATAAAGCACCGCCAGCGACCCCATGACCACGATCAGCGAGAGCGCGCTGTTAATGGGATGGCTCTGCGCCAGCAGGTTGATTGCTCCTGCTATGCACACCGCCGCGAAGATGAAGAACAATATCAGATGCAACATGGGTACGAGACTTTAAGACAACCAAGCCACAATCAAACTGGTGATGATGATGTTCGCAATTGCCAAGGGCAAGAGGAACTTCCAGCCAAATGCCATTAATTGGTCATAGCGGAAGCGGGGCAATGTCCCCCGCACCCAGATATAGACAAAGATAAAAACCAAAACTTTTAGAGCAAACCAGAGCAGCGGCACGAACGCCTGCACCAGCGGCGGCAAAAACTGCGGAATGGGTCCATGCCATCCCCCAAAAAACAGCAGTGTTGCCACACAGGCCACGGTAAACATATTGGCGTATTCGGCCATGAAGAACATGGCAAACTTCATGGCGCTGTACTCGGTGTGATAGCCGGCCACCAACTCGGTCTCCGCTTCCGGCAAATCAAAAGGAATGCGGTTGGTCTCGGCATAAGCGGAGATCAGGTAAATAAAAAATGCAATCATCTGGGGAAAGACATACCAGTGAGGCAGCACGCCAAAATACCTGCCCGCTTGATTATCGACAATCTGGCGCAGGCTGAGTGAACCTGCCAGAAGCAACACACCAACCAGAGAAAGGCCGAGAGAGAGCTCGTAGCTGATCATCTGGGCGCTGGCACGCAACGAACCCAGCAGGGAATACTTGTTGTTAGACGACCATCCTGCCAGCGCGATGCCATAGACAGCGATCGAGGTCACGCCGAGTAGAACCAACAATCCGATGTTGATATCGCCCGTGCCCGTTGGAGACGATGTGATCTGAAAGGCCGTGGTCCAGCGGCCCAGGGGAAGCTGGTTTCCAAGAGGGATGATAGCAATGGAAGTCAGCGCCAGCACCACCGAGAGCATCGGCGCCAGAATGAACAGCGGCTTGTAAACGTGTGGCGGGGTCAGGTCTTCTTTCAGGATGAACTTGACGCCATCGGCGATAGGTTGCAGCAAGCCGAATGGACCCACGCGCGTGGGTCCCCAGCGATTCTGCATGTGTCCCACGACTTTACGCTCCAGCCAGACGGTATAGGCCACCGCTCCGAGCAGAACGTGAATGAGAACCAGGCTTTTAATTGCCGCAATAACGATATAAGTCAGCATCGAGTTCTTTAGTTATGCAATTTAAGTGCGCCGTGCTTACAGTTGCTTCCTGTTCGAGCAACAAATAGTTCAACTGCTAATCGCCCGCTACTGCAGGGGACGTCGGCGGCACAGGTTCCGTGCGCCGGCTTTCTATCACTGAATTCAAAGTTTGCGAGTAGTGCCCCAGAGTTCCCGAAGTGAACAAAGTGTCTTCCGACGGAACAATGGCTTCGGCATCCGATTTTGCTCCTCCTGTACTGGTTTCAGGCGCGGTGGTGTGCACATCGTTGCCCGCCAGCAAACTCAGGCGCGAGACCTGATGGACGTGATAACCGGGCACCAGCCGTTGAATTTCATCGAGGATGGCCGCCGGATCAAACGGACTCACCTTGGGTTCCAGATTATTGGCGCGCAGCCAGACGGCGTGCTGGTCAGCCTCGCCCGATTGCGCGCCACGCGATTGGCCCATGTCGGCGCGGGTGGCCCCGCCGAAGGGAACCAGGTTGCGCGCTTTGATTCCCATGCGGTCGGCGATGCGCACGATGATTTCAAAATCAGGACGCGCACCGGCAAAGTCCCCTGCTTTGTTCACCAGTTGCAGATCGCCGCACGTATTGGTGAATGTTCCGGACTTTTCGTAGGCGCAGGCCACGGGCAGAACTACATCCGCCAGCGTCGCGGTCTCGGTGAGAAACATATCCTGTACCACCAGGAAGGGCTTGGCAGGGCCAAGCGAATCGATACCATAACGCGCGATCGGATTGGAGCCCACAACATACAATGCTTTCAGTTTTCCGCTGGTTGCAGCCCTGAGCATATCCTGGATGCTCATGCCAGGCTCGGAGGGAAACTCAGATTTCCATTCATCGGCGAATCGCTGCCCCTGATTCATCGAGGCATAGCCGGGCAACAGGTCAGGGTAAAGCCCCATATCGGCGGCCCCACGCGAGTTCGCGTAGTCTCCCAGACAGATGTATTTTGCCCCAGTGAGCGACGACCCAAATTTCACCAAACTTGCAATGTCTGCGCCACGCAGCTCGGAGCCGAAGATGATAATCAGGTTTTGCTCAGCGCGAACTTTGTCACGCAAGGCAGCTAAAGCCTGGCTTGAACTTGTATCTGCCGCTTTGTCATTGCCGGCGAGGAAGCTGACGGCATTACCTTCGCTTCCAGGAGCGATTTTGGCAAACGCTTTGGCTTGGCGGAGCAGCTTGATGTCTTGTGAATGGATGACGTAGAGCCGTCCATTGTGCAGGCGAACATTCGTGCGTATCTGCCAGGCGAGCAGCGGATGCTGATCTGTCGGGTTATTTCCGATGAGCAGGATTGCCGGTGCAGTCAGCACGTCGCGCATGGTGGCCGTGACATTGCTCTTGCCGGCAACGGCATTGGCGAAGGCCGGATAATCTGCCGTGCGGTGGTGATCAATGTTGTTGGTCTTCAGGGCGATACGCGCGAACTTTTGCAGCAGATAATTTTCTTCGTTGGTGGTGCGGTTGGAGCCGATCACGCCCACGCTGGCGCCGCCGTGCTGCTCCACGGCTTCGCGCAACTTTGCGCCTGCGAACTCCAGGGCGTCTTCCCACGACGCTGGGACCAGGCGGCCGTCTTTGCGGATGAGGGGTTGGCTCAGGCGGTCTTCATGGTTGGCAAAGTCGAAGGCGTAGCGGCCCTTAATGCAAAGAAAGTCTCCGTTGATGCCGCTCTTGTCGCGGTTGTCGCCGCGGACAATCTGCATCCCGGTATCGGCGCGGCGGACGCCAAGTGTAGTCTTGCACCCGTCACCGCAATGGGTGCAGGTTGTGCCTACATGGTTCATCTCCCACGGACGCGTCTTGTACCGGTATGCGCCTGAAGTGAGAGCACCGACAGGACAGATATCTATGCACATGCCGCACTCTTCGCACTCCAGATGGTCTCCCTTGTTAGGGGCGATCACTGAGCTGGCCGCGCGGTTCTGGATGCCCAGCGCCGCCACGTCCATGCCTTCGTTGCACACGCGCACGCAGCGATAACATAAGATGCAGCGCGGACGGTCGAAAAACACCACCGGCGACCACTGCTGCTCCTCCTTGTGCATCTTGGCTTCCATGAACTTCGACTCGGCCGCGCCGTACTTGAAGGTCATGTCCTGCAGCTCGCACTCGCCGCCGGCATCGCATACCGGACAATCGAGCGGATGGTTGCCCAGCAGCAGCTCAATCGTGGCCTTGCGCGCCTGCTTGACCTCGTCGCTCTCGGTGGTGACCGCCATACCCTCCGTAATAGGGACCGTGCAGGCGGTTTGTAACTTGGGCATCTTCTCGATGCGCACCACGCACATGCGGCATGCGGCCTGCAGCGACAGGCCGGGGTAGTAGCAAAACGAAGGGACTTCAATGCCCGCGCTCTTGCAGGCTTCAATCAGCAGCGTGCCCGCAGGCGCGGTGATCTTTTTTCCGTCAACGGTAATAGTTACGTCAGGCATGATTTAAATTTTGTAATTGAGTAACTGCGTAATTGCGTCTTCGCATGACCGCTTTTCATTACCAAATTACCCGATTACCCAATTCCTCAATTCTTCAATGGCTCAACACCGGCAACTGGGTTACAGCTCCCTCCGGTTCAAACGGACACGGCTTACCTTCCAGGTGGTCCTCAAATTCCTTGCGCCACTTATCCACGATGGAGATGGTTGGAATGGCCGCCGCATCGCCGAGTGGACAGAAAGTTCGTCCGAGCATGTTCTGCGCCAGATACTTGATATTGTCGATGTCCTTCTTTAACCCGCCGCCGGAGTGGAAGCGAACCAGCGTCTTCTCCAGCCAGTCTGTACCCTCACGGCAGGGGATACACCATCCGCAGCTCTCATGGCGATAAAACTTCATGATGCGCAAAGCAAACTTGACCATGCATGTGGTGTCGTCAAGAATCACCACGCCACCCGAGCCCAGGAATTCGCCGCGCTTGGCAAAGGTGTCGAAATCCATGTTCAACTGCTCGGCCTCTTCCGCAGTAAGCACAAAGGTGGAAGACCCGCCAGGGACAACGGCCTTTAGCTTCTTTTTCTCAGCGATGCCGCCGCCCACGTCATAAATCATTTTCTTGAGCGGATATCCCAGGGGCAGTTCGTAAACGCCGGGCTTGTTGATGTGTCCACTCAGGCAGAACAGGCGGGTGCCGCCGTTCTTAGGCGTGCCCAGGTCGGCAAATTTTTGTCCGCCCATAAGGATGATGTGCGGCACCGAGGCCAGCGTCTCAACGTTGTTGATGACGGTTGGGCCACCCCACAAACCGACCACAGCAGGGAAGGGAGGACGAATACGCGGAATGCCGCGCTTGCCTTCCAGCGATTCCATCAGCGCCGATTCTTCGCCTACTTCATAGGCGCCGGCGCCGGTGTGCCAGTAAACGTTAAACTCGCGTCCGCTGCCGAAGATATTTTTGCCCAGAAAGCCGCGAGCGTAGGCATCGGCGAGGGCCTTGCGCATGATGTCCACAAGATAGCGGTACTCGCCCCGTATATAGACATAGCCGGTCTGCGCTCCCACCGCCAGGCCCGCGATCATTACACCCTCGATCACCGCATGTGGATCATGTTCCAGGATCAGCCGGTCTTTGCAGGTGCCGGGCTCGCTCTCGTCGCCATTCACCAGCACATACTTGGGCTTGCTCGACTCTTTAGGCACGAACGACCATTTCATGCCAGTAGGGAAGCCCGCTCCGCCGCGCCCGCGCAAGTTCGAGGTCTTGACCTCGTTGATAATATCGTCGGGTTTCAGCTGGAGAGCTTTCTGTACGGCCTTGTAGCCGTCGAGTTCCAGATAACGGTCAATGCTGGTGGCGCCTTTGCCGAAGCGGCTCGAGACCACTCTGATTTCATCGGGATGTGATACTAAGTCAGCCATTTTAATATTGGATCATTGAGTGATTGGGTCATCGAGTCATTGGTTTTTCAATGATTCAATGGTCAATGACTCAATCAGCTATTGCTTCGACTTCTTTTTATAATCTTCCAGAACTTTATCCAATTTTTCCGGCGTCAGGTTCTCGTGAAAATCGTAATTCACCTGGATTGCCGGGGCCCAGGAGCACGCCCCAATGCACTCAACTTCTTCCAGTGAGAACATCCCGTCAGCCGTCTTTTGCTTATGTCCGATGCCCAGCTTTTCCCGGCAATGATCGAAAACTTCCTCTCCGCCGCGCAACATGCAACTGATGTTGGTGCATACCTGTACGTGATATTTACCCAGCGGCTTGGTGCGCAGCAGCGAATAGTAGCTGATGACATTGCGCACTTCCAGCTCCGTCAAGCCAGTCTTTTTTGCCAGATAAGCGATGGCTTCGTCGGTGAGATATCCAAGCTCATCTTGGGTATAGAGCAACATGGGAACGAGGAAGGAGCGCCGCGTCGGGTACTCCTTGATCTTCTCGTCGAAGAATTTGTCGAGTTTTTCGGACACAATCATTTATCTGTCAATCTCGCCCAGCACAATATCAATGCTTCCGATCGCAGCAACCACGTCGGCAATCAGCCGTCCTTCGCACATCTTGTTCAACGCCTGCAAATTGGCATAGGAAGGCGAGCGCATGTGCACACGGTAGGGCTTGGCAGTGCCATCGCTCATGATGTAGTAGCCCATTTCGCCGCGCGGCGATTCTATTGCCTGGTAAACTTCGCCGGCTGGTACGGTGAAGCCTTCGGTCACAATTTTGAAGTGATAAATGAGGGCTTCCATCTGCGTCTTCATTTTTTCGCGGTCTGGAAGCACAACTTTCGGCGCTTCGGCTTTTACCCGGCCTTCGGGCATTCCCTCCAGAGCCTGTTTCACAATCCCAATGGATTCACGCAGCTCCCGCACGCGGCATACATAGCGGGCCCATACATCTCCATCTTGTGAGACCGGGACTTTGAACTTGAAGTTCTCGTAACCGGTATAGGGCATATCGCGGCGCAGGTCCCAATCAACTCCGCTGGCGCGCAGCGCGGGCCCGGTAACTCCCAGCGAAACCGCGTCTTCCGCGGAAAGATGGGCAACGCCTTTCAGGCGTTCAATCCAGATGCGGTTGCCGGTCAGCAATCCCTCATATTCATCCACCCGCGAAGGGAAGACGTCGGCGAACCTTTTTACTCTTTCGAAAAATCCCAGCGGCGCATCCAGGGCCAGACCCCCCACACGGAAGTACGAGGTCATCATGCGCTGTCCGCTGACCATCTCAAAGATGCGCAGGATATCTTCGCGCTCGCGGAAACAATAAAGAAATACCGTCATCGCGCCGATATCGAGCGCGTGGGTTCCCAGCCAGACCAGATGCGAAGCAATACGCGTCAGCTCGTTCAGCAGCACGCGCATCCATTGCGCCCGTGGCGGAATCTCCATCCCTAAAAGCTTCTCTACCGCCAGCACATAGCAGAGATTGTTGGTCATGGGGCAGAGATAATCAATGCGATCGGTGAGCACGACCACCTGCTGGTAAAACTTGGCTTCGCAGGTTTTCTCGATGCCGGTGTGCAGGTATCCGATGTCAGGCGCCATGCGCACCACGCTTTCGCCGTCAATTTCAAGCAGCAAACGCAGCACACCATGGGTCGAAGGATGCTGCGGCCCCATGTTGAGGACCATCGTGCTTTCGGTGACATCAAGCTGGGCGATTCCGGGCAGTGCCATTAGCGGTAGCCCTCCACAGGATAATCTTTGCGCAGCGGATGGCCTTCCCAATCATCGGGCATCAGAATACGGCGAAGATTAGGGTGGTTGAGGAAGCGTATTCCGAAGAGATCAAAAATTTCGCGTTCAAAGAAATTAGCCGCCGGCCACACTGAAGTGATCGATTCCAGGCTGGGATCGTTGCCGGCCAGCTTGACCTTCACACGCAGGCGTTCTTTGCGCGTATGTGAAAGCAGGTGATAGCACATCTCAAAACGCGGTTCGCTGGGGTGCAAGTCCACGCAGGTGATGTCAGAAAGAAAATTGAAGCTGGTGGCCGCATCGGTCCGCAGCAACTCGCAAGCTTCACGAATGAAAATCCGATCCAGGTAGACGGAAAGTTCATTGCGGTCGAATTTCGCTCCCTGTACGGCGCTGCTCTTCCATGCCGTCAGGCGGGCCAGCGCCGGCCGGTCTTTGAGCTGAGCAAGGTCGGTGATTGCCGGAGAGAGTGGCATTAGGATTCTTCCCCTTCAGGTTTGTTCCAATCCAGCACACCCTTCTTCCATATATAAAAGAAGCCGACCAGCACGATGCCGATGTATACCAACATCTCTACGAAGCCAAAATATTTGCTCCCGTACTTGGCTGCGTTGCTCAAATCGCGGTAGATGACTGCCCAAGGATAAAGGAAGATTGCTTCTACATCGAACAAAATAAACAGCATACCTACCAGGTAAAACCTGACGGTAAAACGCTGGCGGGCGTCGCCTGTGGGCCGTATGCCGCACTCATAAGGGGTCATTTTTGCCCGGGTGGGGCGTCGCTTCCCGAGCAGGGCCGAGAGAGCCACCATGCCTCCCGCAATCCCCAAAGCGAAGAGTATATGGATAAGCAACGGCAAATAACGGGCGAAATAGTTGTCGGGCATAGAAGAGCTGTATATACTGAGCGCCACAAACATGTAGCAAACTTTTGAGTTTAGTTTTTTGCGTTGGAGGGTGTCAAGTTTTTGCGGTGCACCATTCCAAGGCAGGTTAAAATGAGATCAAAGTTGGCTGCAGGCAAAGGAACTCTCCTTGGGGTCTTTGAAGCTTTCTAGTGCTAGGGGTGAGCTTTTGGTGAGCGCTGTCGTGCGCGAAGCAAAAGCGAGGGCGTAGCAGCCTGTTTTTGGCTGCGGAGCCCTTGGATTGCGGGTGAGCTTTTGGTGAGCGCTGTCGTGCGCGAA
>Ga0070741_10003923_pt1 | contig 35737 bp, 19 predicted proteins | sample Coa_R1_4_FD_66440 | JGI IMG/M metagenome (GOLD analysis project Ga0070741, IMG submission 66440) | Surface soil microbial communities from Centralia Pennsylvania, which are recovering from an underground coalmine fire - Coalmine... | ecosystem: Environmental > Terrestrial > Soil > Unclassified ... | reverse complement strand
CAAATATATCAATGTTGTCCCAGCCTTCTTTATTATCTCCGCGAGGCGGGTAATAGTTAATACGCACCAGGTGGCTGAAGTCTTTATAGAGCTGCGGATAAATCTCCGGCTGCAAGATGTGTTCGAGTACCGACAGTTTCGATTCTTCTTTTGTCTTAAATGAACCCGGATCGTCCAGAACTTCGCCGTCACGGTTGCCCAGAATGTTAGTTGAGTACCAGCCGTGCAAGCCTAAGAGGCGCGCCTTGATTCCGGGCGCGATGATCGTTTTCATCCAGGTTTGGCCGGTTTTAAAATCCTTGCCGCAAACTGGCACGTTGTTTTGAGCCGCAAGCTGCAAAAGCGCCGGCGTATCGACAGTCAAATTCGGCGCGCCGTTGGCGAATGGAATTCCAAGTTTCAATGCGGCGTAACCATATATCATCGACGGAGCGATTTGCGGAGAGTTTTCTTTCAACGCTTTTTCAAACGCGGCGACAGTCTTGTGAACCGCGCTTGGTTTGGTGAAGACCTCAGTCGACGCGCACCAGACAACAACAAGGCGCGAGCATTTGTTAGCCTTCTTAAACTCCTGCATATCGGCCATCAACTGTTCGGCCAAATCCATTTTAGTTTTGCCCGTCTTGACGTGATCCCCGGAAAGACGCTTTACGTATTTCTGATCGAAGACTGCTTTCATCGGCTTTATTTTTGAAAGCTGCGGTTTGATTTGGTCAATCAAGGTTCGGTCAAGTACGCCGGCATGAACTGCAGATTCGTAAGCGTTGTCTTCGAAAATATCCCATGCCCCAAAAACCAGATCACCGATATCCGCAAGTGGAACAAAGTCTTTAATCAACGGCGAGCGTCCTTCAGTTCTTTTGCCAAGACGAATGGTTCCCATCTGCGTTAGCGAGCCGATTGGCTCGCTCAGTCCGCGTTTGATGGCCTCGACTCCCGCAATGAAGGTCGTGCTGACAGCGCCAAGTCCAACCAGCAATACACCAAGTTTGCCTTTTGGCTCGGCTAACTCCACACCTTTACTGATCATATTCAGATATTCTCCTTTGTGTCGTAATTAAACTGTGTCCTGAGCACTCTGAAGATCGGGGAGCGGAAGTCCCATCGGCGGGTGGCATACAGGCACGGATAATTTATAGCGCTGTTAAAGAAACCTGTCGCGTGCGATCTTGCTGTTTATTGCCGCTGAATTGCTCCGGCGCGATATTCTTTTGGAGTGAGGCCTGTGGAAGAGCGGAAGAGCTTTGCAAAATGGCTTTGGTTCTCGTAACCGACCTGCGACGCAATCGAACTTATCGGTAAGTCGGAGGTTGCCAGCAATTGTTTGGCGCGATCGATCCGAATGTTGGCCAGGTAATTGTGGGGCGTCTGGCCGGTCAGGCGTTTGAATAGTCGCGCGAAATGATATGCGCTCAAGAAAGCTTCAGAAGCAATCGCGCTCAGGCTCAATTCCTCCGCGCTGCGCAAATGCATGAATTCAATTGCACGACGTAGTCGGCGATCGACAACGCCGACTCTGGACAATTCCAGGGTCAGGCTGCGTCGCGCGTTCATCATATTGCGCAAAAGGTACACAGTTAACTGGCTGATTGTCGCGTCTATAACCACGGTGCGGCCGGCTGCGTCGCTGCTTAATTCTTCGGAAATCGTCTCCACTAAGAACTGCGCTCGGTCTGTTCCGTTGAATGAGAGCTCGCGAAACAGCAATTCGCTGTTGTTAACTGGTTGCAATCGTCCGGCGACCTGATAAACGTAGACAGCCGGCAGAAATACAAAGAGTGCCTCGACCAAATTCTTTGCGGCTGCGATGCTGCAAGTCTGATTGGGGTTGAGCAGGATGATACTTCCACTATGAAGTTCGTCGGTTTCACCATTTGTCGTAATTCGGCAGTCGCCGTCCAGGATTGCGATTATTGTGTAATCGGAGCTGATCCGATCAACAGGGACCTTTCCCAGGCGGCGCTGCTCGATCGTGTAATCGGTTCGAACAAATATGCGCGCTTCCGGGGATTTCTTTGCCATTCTTTACGTGACCGCTAATTCAGGCCGTTGCTGGATTCAATGGACGATAGTCTGTCCGGATAATTAGTGATGATTCCTTTCACTCCCTGCTGAATGCCGCGCTGCAGATCGAGATTGCTGTTTACCGTCCATATTACGATTGGCAAGCCCGCTTCGTTCACGGCGCGTACAACCTGATTCGTTGCCATCGTCTTTTCCAACGCGATTTCGTCAGCTCTGCAGTCGCTTGCAGCTTTAATTATATCTTTGCTCGACAATCGGCGCATCGTGATACCTGGCGCGAACAATGCCGATGTTCGTAAAGCCGGAGCGATCTTTTTTACTTGCCTGATTGCATCGTGCACGAAGGATTCGATTACCACATGTTTTGAGAGGTTGAACTCGTCAATCAGTTTAACGACTTTTTCTTCGAGACCCTCGCGCGAATCTCGAGTGAATTTCAATTCGATATAGACAATGCAGCGCGACGCTTTAACCAGTTCGAGAACTTCCGCAAGTGTAGGAATCTTCTCGTCGATGTATTCTGTTTTTGCTCTGCCGGGTCTTTTGCTGTTGAACCACGAACCTCCATCCAGTCGCTTCAGGTCAGCCAGGATCATCTGAGAGACGCGGCCGACCGAATTCGTGGTTCGGTTCACGCTGCCGTCGTGAATCACGACGGCCTGGTCATCGCGAGTCAGTTGAACGTCGAGCTCGAATCCATCGGCGCCCATCTCAAGAGCAAGTTTGAATGCGGAGATCGTGTTTTCCGGCGCCCAGGCCGAAGCTCCGCGATGGGCGATGTTCAATAACCGTTTATTCATGAAGCTGCGGAAAGAGTCAGTCCTTTATGCGCTTGAGCTTATCAGCCGTAATTGCGCCGACCAGAAAGCCATCTCCATCGATTACCGCAACAAACCCTAATCCATTTTTCTTCATGGTCGCCGATACTTGCGGGATTGTAGCTCGACTGCTTACAAACAGTGAGCTATCGACTGGCAGCATGACATCACGGGCGCGAATCTTTCCCCACCGCTCTGGTGGAATTTCACGAACCTGCTCGAGCGTTAATATTCCGTGAAGTCTCTTGTCCACGGCTACTGGATATCTGGTAGGCGCGTCGCGGTTGTCTATTCGGTTTACCAGTTCGGACAACAACAGATCAGGAGCGATATCGACCGCAGGCAACATTATGTTACCCGCTCGCCGCTCGCCTGTTATTCCCTTAATCTGATGCAGACTGGTTGCCACGACATCCAGCAGAAAGATTCCGACCCATATACTGAAAGCTACTATCAAGTATTCGCCGGCGCGCAGCCCGAATATGATCCCCGTGAACATCAGGATAAAAGCGATGTTCCTTCCTGACTTACAAGCCGCAACCGTCGCTGCCGTGTAATCGCCTTTTCGTTTCCATAACCAGGCACGTAATGCGCGGCCGCCATCGAGAGGAAATCCCGGTAGGAGGTTAAACGCAGCAAGCGCCAGGTTCACCAACCCCACGTAACCAAATGCATCGAATAGCAAGTGCGAATCCGTAAAGTAACCAATAACCTGACGCACTATGTAGAAGACAGCTCCTATCAGGAAACTGCTGGCGGGTCCGACTATCCCGATACGGAAGTCGGAAAGCGGATTCGGCGATTCGCTCTGCATCCTGGAAACACCGCCGAATATATGCAGCGTGATGCTGTCGACGCCAATGCCTTCAGCCTTTGCCATTAAAGAGTGAGAAAGTTCGTGCGCAAGAACCGAGCTCAGCAGAGCGCCAGTGACGACGAACCCGGTCACCCAATATTCCCACGGCGGGTATCCAGGCGCCACCGCGGGAAAGCGAAGCGATGAAATTGCCCATACGTGCAGAGCGAAAATAACAAACCAGCTCCAGTTTAGCTGAACCGGAACGCCGAACAATCGACCTATCGAGATCGGTTTGATAGCGTGGGATATGTTAATTGCTCGTTCCATTCATTAACGAAAGGGGTGCCTTGCTTTGCGCCATGAATGTACCGTTGGCGCGTCTTGCTGTCCAGACGCCGGGTCATTCGACGGTTATGGCGTCGACAATGTCGCAGGCTTCGCGTATTGCGCGAACGTCGTGCACACGGACGATGTGGGCTCCTCTGACGACAGAAGCTGTCACTGCGGCTGATGTCGCGATCAACAGCTCGTTTGCAGGGCGGTTCACAGTTTTTGCCAGAAATGATTTCCGCGAAGGCCCGACAAGCAGAGGAAGATTGAAAGTTTCAAATCGATCAAGATGATTGATCAGCTCGAAGTTCTGCTTGACTGTCTTTCCAAAGCCAATCCCAGGGTCGAGAATAAGCTGGTCGCGGCTGACGCCAAGTCGCTCCGCTTCTCTGACAGATTCGTTAAATGATGACGCGATTTCAGAAAATATGTCAGAAGAAGGGGGCATCTTTTGCATTACTTCCGGTCTACCACGCGTGTGCATCAAGACGATTGGAACGCCAGATTCCGCGGCAACAGTGGCGACTTCGGGATCGAATTTTAAGCCACTAATATCATTTATTATTTCCGCACCGGCTTTGATGGCTGTTCCGGCGGTTTCTCCTTTATACGTGTCAACGGAGATGGGGATCGTCAGTTTTCCGCGGAGTGCTTCAAGAACAGGCAGAATCCTTTCCTGCTCCTGCTGCGCGCTGACATATCGTTCGCCTTCGCCATAGGATTTGCCGGATGGACGAGTCGACTCACCGCCGATATCCAGGATGTCCGCGCCTTCGGCTTCAATTTGCAGCGCCCGTTCGACGGCTTTCTCTGTTGCATAATAGAGTCCGCCATCCGAAAAGGAATCCGGAGTTACGTTGAGTACGCCCATAATCAGAGTTCGGCGGCCCAACTCAAGCGTTTTGCTTCTCAGTTTGAGTGTAAATCGTTTCCGCATCGTGTTTATAATAACCTTTTTAGAAGCGCTCTTACACAACAAGGAGAACAATGACAAATCCGACTGACAGGATCGAAATAGGTACAGAAGCGACTCTTGAGCAGCAGGTCACGTTTGAAAAGACCATTGCGTCTTTACGCGAAGATCTGCCGCCTGTGTTTTCGACGCCCGCGATGATTATGCTGATGGAGAACACTGCCGCAAGGGCAATACAGTCGCTGCTTCCGGATGGATATATCTCGGTCGGAACCCTGGTGAGTGTGCAACATCTTGCTCCGACACCAGTGGGTTCGATTGTTTCCTCAACCGCGAAAGTTACGGCGATAGATGATGTGATTATAACGTTTGAAGTGACGGTTACAGATTCAACTGAATTGGTTGGATCGGGTACTCACCAGCGAGCAGTGATCGATGTCGATCGATTTATGAAGCGAGTTCGCAGGAAGCAGAATTCACAGGTTTCGTTCTGAATATCGCTGATGAATCACGGTCTTGATCCACATTTTGGGCAGAATGTCGCTGTCACGGGCATATAACTGTTGCAGTGTGGACATTGTGGGTTCTGCCTGGAATAGATCGCGTTTTCATCTGCTGGTGAACGGTAGATATATGGCGTATCAGTTTGCAATCCTGACAAGGCAAGCGTAGTCACCCCTTCCAGTCCAAAGCAATCCCTGTAAGCAACCGCAGTGATCGTGAATAGCAAAGGTGCAGTTATAAGTATTCCGACTATGCAAAGATTCGCGCCAATCCCCGCAATGAGATTTACGACAAATACAAACAGCGTGAACATCAGCCAGTCACGTTTTACCAGTTCATAGCTTTGTTCTAACGCCTCGATTGCCCCAACGTTCTTATCCACAATTATTGGAACTGTGAAAAACAGCATTGCCGTTACGATATAGCCAGGAAAAAGGCAGAGCATGGCTCCGATGGATACGGCGATTCCCGTCAGTATAGCTGCGATGAGAAGACGCCCAAAGCAGTCCGTGCAAGAGAAGACATCCTTTATTGAAATAGTTTCGCCGCGTAACTGCTTCTGTGCCATTCGGTGCATCCCGCCACTTAGAAAAACCGAGGCCGGAAGGAAAATGGGGATCGCAATTAATATTGGTACGAACATCAATAAATTTGGTTCCCCGCCGCTTGACACAGGAACCATGATTCCGAATAAGTAACAGCCGATTATTATGAGTACGAATATTAAGTGAAATAACGATGCCAACACCCATGTTTGCCATTGCAGTGTAAAGAGCTTCCACCCTTCGCTAATCCAGTCCCCAAATTTTACAAGTTCACCAGCCATGAATAGACCCCCTGCGATTGATTAATTGTTAGGACCGGACAGTTGAACCAAGTGACAGGATACGTAATGATTTTGTCCAACCTGGCGCAAGGAAGGTTCTTCTTCAAAGCACCTCTTTTCAACATACTGACAGCGTGTATTGAACCGGCACCCAGCCGGCGGATTGATTGCCGACGGGACGTCGCCCTTCAGGCGGATGCGCTGACGTTCGCGCTCTAGCTTTGGATTCGGTATTGGGACTGCTGATATCAGAGCCTGCGTATAAGGATGCAGTGGCTGCTTATAGATAGAATTCGCATCGGCAATTTCAACCAGCTTTCCCAGATACATTACGGCTACTCTATCCGACATATGTCGGACTGCGCGCAGGTCATGAGAGATAAATAGAAACGCGAGTCCCATGTCCCGTCGAAGCTGTTTCAACAGGTTCATTACCTGGGCCTGAATGGAAACGTCGAGCGCCGAAATCGGCTCGTCGGCGACAATGAACTCGGGTTGCGTCGCAAGAGCCCGAGCGATTGCAATCCGCTGTCGTTGACCGCCAGAGAACTCGTGCGGATATCGATTGATTGAGTTAGAGCTCAGCCCCACTTGTTCCAGCAAATCCTTTACACGGGCTTTCGCATCAGTCGCCGATTTAAGAGTGCTGATCGCTTCGCCGATTATTGAGCCGACCGTCATTCTAGGATCAAGTGACGAATAAGGATCCTGAAACACCATCTGAAGATTGCGACGCAGCGGCCTAAGTTCAGAATTTTTTAAACTCGCCAGGTCACGACCTTGATACAGCACTCTTCCGTCTGTCGGTTTAACCAGCCTGAGCATTGCGCGACCCGTTGTTGATTTACCGCAACCTGACTCGCCGACCAGCCCGACCATTTCACCGCGCTTGATTGCGAAACTGATATCGTCAACGGCTTTGACGACTCTCTTATCTCCGAATGACAGCAGAGAGCGTGCGCCTGCTGGATAATGAACTCGCAGGCCTTGAACTTCTATGAGATTGCCGTTTGTCATCGTTATTCTCAGATGTTATGAGTGACGGACTGTTCCTTGCCGGCATGCAGCCAGCAAGCTGAGTAGTGATTATCGCTCGTCTCAAACAACGGCGGACTTTGCGTGCACTTATCGAATACCTGCGGACACCGCGGAGCAAATGGACAGCCAGGCGGCAATTGTCCTGGATCAGGTGGCGATCCCGCAATCTGAAATAACTCTTCGCCGTCGTTCTCCGGATTCGGAACGCATCGCAGCAGAGCGCGAGTATAAGGATTCTGCGGTCTGTCAAACAGATCGTCCGTTGCTCCATACTCCATCACACAGCCGGCGTACATTACCAATATACGATCAGTCGATCCGGCAACAACGCCAAGATCGTGGCTCACCAGGATTACGGAAGTTCCCATCCGTTCCTGCAAATCTTTGATCAGGTCCAGAATCTGAGCTTGAATAGTAACGTCCAGTGCAGTTGTGGGCTCATCTGCTATTAGCAAAGCCGGTGAACACGCGAGTGCCATTGCGATCATCGCGCGCTGGCGCATACCGCCGGAAAACTGGTGTGGATAGTCATCGATTCTTGCAGCGGCATCAGGAATGCCGACTAATTCCAGCATCGCAACAGCTTTCTTTCGCGCGTCCTGCCTGGACAAGTCAAGATGCTGTTCAATCACTTCGACTATTTGCGTTCCGATTCGCAGGAATGGATTCAGTGACGACATCGGATCCTGAAAAACCATTCCAATCTGTTTACCACGAATCTTGCGCATTCCGTCGGGATCTAGTTTTGTCAGATCGGCGCCGTTAAATTTGATTTCGCCGGAAACAATCTTTCCTGCTGGTGGGATTAGTCCAATAATGGAAAGACTTGTTACAGATTTGCCGCTGCCGGATTCGCCGACTATGCCGAGCGTTTTGCCTCGCATTAATTCAAACGAAACCCCGTCCACGGCTTTAACGACACCGCTATCCGTGTCGAAATGGGTCCTGAGCGACCGCACGGAGAGCAGGGGAGTTTCATTGTTCTTCGACATATCTAAATTCGCGACGACAATCTTATGCGGCGTTTTGCGGATCAAAAGCATCGCGCAATCCATCACCAACCGCATTCAAACTGAAAAGCGTTAACGACAGGGCCGCAACCGCAAATATCAAAAGCCACGGCCATATCACCATCTTCTGCGCGCCATCTGCTGCCAGCACGCCCCAGCTCGATAGCGGCGCTTGTACACCTAATCCCAGAAAGCTTAAGAAAGCCTCCTCCAGCATTACTGTAGGCACTGTCAAAGTCGCGTAAACAATAACCGGTCCGAGAATGTTCGGAACTATGTGCCTGAATATTATCGTTGAGCTTGGTAAGCCCAGAGCACGGGCTGCTTCGATGAATTCCTGATTCTTGATTGCGAGGACCTGTCCGCGGACGATCCTCGCCATTGTGAGCCAGGAAATCGCGCCGAGCGCTACGAACAACAACAGCAGACTTCGATTAAACAGCGCCAGTAATATTACAACCAAAATGATATAGGGCAGCGAGTAGAGGACATCTACCGCCCGCATCATAATATTATCGGTCTTGCCACCAAAGTAACCGGCAATCGCGCCGTAGGTAACACCGATTACGAGCGATATCAGCGTTGCCACCAAACCAACCATCAGGGAAATTCGACCGCCGTAAAGGACTCTGGCCATCATATCGCGGCCTAAATCGTCGGTTCCCATCCAGTGGTGCCAGTCAGGCGGCATTGCACGAATCAATGATTTGTCTGAAGGAATATAGTCGTAGGTGTAGCCGGTCAGCGCCTTGATAACGACGGGACCCAGCAGGGATGCCACGATCATTAGAATGATCAACAGTCCGCCCGCGACCGCTATCTTATTTTTGAGCAGTCGCTGCCACGCATTTTTCCACGGACTGTTACCGGTGTCGTTCGACATCTGCGGATTATCATAACGAATTGTCTTGACCTGACTGCTCATCGCTCAAACCTTATTCGCGGGTCGATTATTGCGTAAGTAATATCAACCAGCAGATTCATCAGCATCAGTAATGTCGAAACAAAAGCGGTGATCCCCAAAAGCAGGAAATAGTCTCGATTGAATGCGGCGTTTATGAAATAACTTCCCAGCCCCGGAATCGCAAAAATCTTTTCAACAACAACCGTCCCGCCGATCAGACCAGCCAGTGCCGGACCGGTGAAACTTACAACCGGCAACACCGCTCCGCGTAAAGCATGAACAAAGATAACTCGTCGCTCGCTCAAGCCTTTTGCGCGCGCCGTTCGAATGTAATCCCGGCCGAGGGTCTCGACCATTCCGCTGCGCGTCAATCGCATTATGTAGGCAATATAAACCGCAGACAGGGTCACGGCAGGCAAAATGATAGATCGGAGTGACGGAATTTTTATCGAAAGTGGGAAGCTGACTCCTTGCCAATGCAGATAGGGTCTCAATAAAAAGACGATTACAAACAGTCCTGCAAGACCTGTGCTTCCCAGAATTGCATACGAAATCTTTTTATTTCCGTGAGTGAGTGGGCTTACGATTCTAAGGAGCACCCCGCCTAATCCGAGATAGACGAGGGCAATATAGATCGCGATAACGACGACGCTGAATATGACAATCAGCCAATGAAGATCGATGGGACCGGCAATAGCCAGCCATTCGATTCGCGCCGGAGGAAGCCAGTAAAGCGTCAACGAGAAGACAAGAACCAGCAGTGGACCAAGAATAAAGTTAGGGACCGAAACACCAAGAACTGACACTGTCGATGAAAGATAATCAGCCCAGGAATTCTTTTTATATCCGGCAAGTACTCCGCCCGACAGACCAACAAGCAGCGCGATGAAATAAGCAAAGATTCCGATGCTGGCAGAGACTGTAATGCTCTCGCCGATGATCTCGTTTACATTTCTGTCCGGATATTTAATTGATGGACCGAAATCGAAGTGAAGGACTCGCCCGATCCAGTTTGCGTATTGTTTGTAAAGCGGTTCATCAAGCCCGTATTTCTCGTTTAAGTTCTTCAGCACCGAATCGGGAAGCTGTCGCCCTTCACGCGTAAAAGGATTGCCCGGCGCAAGACGCACCAGGAAAAAGGAGATGGTAAGAACCAGCAGTACCATCGGTCCCATTACAGCTAAACGGCGAAAAATAAATCGAATCACCTATCCCTCACACGCACACAGGAGGAAAATTCAAAACATCCGCGACTATCGTTGCGCCACGGTGTCATGCGTATCCGCTTGCCAGTTCGGATCTATCCAAACGAATTTCAACGGATGTTTATCAAATAGATTATCCTGGAATCCTTTTACGTAAGGCTTCTTTACCAGACTCCAAACACCGATATACAGGGGAACGAAAATCTGGCTGTCCATCAAATAATCTTCGGCCTGAGCCAGCAATTCCATGTGTTTTTGCCGGTCGATTTCGGCATTTGCTCGATTCAGTAAGTCATCGTAATTCGTATCTTTCCAGCCACTGAAATTCGAATCTGAATCGCTCGTAAACAAGCTGAGGTAAGTATCAGGATCCATAAAGTCCGCCGTGTAATTTAGAAAGACGAGACCTTTATATTGCATTTTAATTAGGGCCTGCTGATAGACCTTTGCCTCCATGTTCTGCAGCTCGACTTCAATACCCAGATTGTTCTCCCAAAAAGATTTCAGCAATTCTCCGGTTTGCTTGAGCCCTTCGTTGGTAGCATAAGTGATCGATAGATGCAGTTTCGCCCCATTCGGTCCAATCCCATTGGGATATCCCGCCGCTGCTAAAAGTCGCTTTCCTTCGGCGGGATCGTAGCGCCCCGTATGTTGTGGCGCATAGTCGGGGAAGGTTGGAGTCAAGCGCCATTGCGGGACCTGACCGTTACCTTTAACATCCACTATTGCCTGTTTATCAACTGACAAGTCCAGTGCGCGACGGATCCTTACGTCGTCGAATGGTTTCGCAGTGGTATTAAAAACATAAAAAACCACTGTAGTAGCCGGCCCGATGATCAAATCTCGCTTATTGTTTCGCAGAGCGCCGACGAACGATGTCGGGACCGACCCACCGGTACTGACATCGACGTTACCGGATTTGTATAGACTCATTCCTGTCACACGATCCTCGATCGGCAGGAAATTCACCTGTTGCAAATCGACTGAGGCGGCGTCCCAGTATCGCGGATTCTTTGTAAGCAGGACATGGTCGTATGGCATACGCTCTGCCAGTTTGAATGCGCCGCTCACAACGATATTCTCAGGTTTCAGCCAGTCAGTTGCGTTGCCTTCAGACTTTTTTGCGCGGTTTGCCGCAGCTTCGATAGCCTGTTTGGGAACAGCCCTGAAGATCGACATCGGCATCAACTTTAAAAAGAATGATGTCGGTTGTATCAGATCTACTTGAAACGTGAAATCGTCGACAGCACGAACACCTAATTCATCAGGTGTATAAGGTGCAAGATCGGCCATTTTTAAAATTTCGGCGTATTGCTGCGGCGAGCGTTTAATCGCTTTGGTTGTTGCTTTAATCAATGGTCCACCGGGATCTTCCAGCACATGTCCATCCTGATCCAGCTTGCCATGAAGGAATTGGCCTGTCTTTTTATCGCGAAATCGGTTAAGACCGGCAGTGATGTTGGCACCGTTCTTTATGTATGCCAGTTGTCCAGCATTTGCAGCCGCCGTCGCAGGGCTCACTGCTCTTTGCCACGAGTAAACGAAATCCCTGGCAGTTATTATTGTTCCATCCGACCAATATGCAGGCTGATCATCCGGAGGAGCAGCGTGACCGTGGCTGAAGTCTTCTTTCAACTTGCCTTCTAAAAACTGCTGATGAAGATCGTCTCGATTAGGAAGACGAATCCCTTTGGGGGATTTGTGTCCTCGAAGATAAAAAGTAAATTGAGTGCTGTCCGCGTTGACTTCGTAATGCGTGGCGAGCGCCGCAATTGGCTCAAGCGTCTGCGGGTGATACTCCGTTAACCCGTCAAACATCGAATCGGCAATCGCATTACTGACATTGTCGTTGGGTATTTGCGGATCGATTGTAGTAGGCTCGGTCATTATGTTGTAAACGAGCCTCGTTTGACTGGAAGGTTTAGTCGTTCCGATATAGGGACTGGAATCCTTGCGTGCGTTCACTAGCAGAACGATTAAAACAACCAAGCATATACTGATAACAGCTATCTTGCCCGCTAGTTTCATGGCAAATTCCTATTCCGTGACCGAAATCTCTCGGTGATTCTTTTAACCCTTTATGGCATTGGTGAAAGTCGGCTACCCGGAAATTGCGGACCTCGTCTAACCGGACGACCTTTACGAACTTGAGCTAATGGCTGAATTCACAATATACACTGACTTCCGCCACGCTTCCACCGCAAAACGTCGGGTTTTCAGTTAGATATATCGGCAATTTGTTGCGGCGAAATGTCTTGCATTCAGAACATGGTGGAAATTAACATGAACTTTTGGACATTTGAAAAGCAATTGCACCAAAACCCGTCGTATTGTCCGCAATCTGCGTGAGCAGACTTTGGCGGATCTTAAAAAAGAGTAATGGCATCGGTTCGGTGATTCGGAAAGGAGAGACCAGATGAAGGAACGTATCAAGTGGGCGCTTGTAGGTTTTGGATTTATGTTCGGTCTTCAGATACTGATAGGACAAGTCGTAAGGCTTTTCTCAAACACGTCTGACAATCCGGACGCTTATTACATAATAATCGTCGGATTGACTCTCGGCACCTTCCTTGTCGGCGGCATGATAATCGGTTTGATGCTGGATGAAATCGCGATAGCCGAATCCGTTGGGGCCGCCATCGCAGCTTTAGTCTTAAACGCGCTGCTGTCATTGTCGAACGTCGGAGTATCACACAACCCCCTCTTTTTTGGACAGTCCAGTGTCGGATGGTCAGTAGTCGTAGCCGTAGTCGCGGTTGTGCTGGCGATTGGAGGGGCACTGATTGGTGAACGGATAAATACTCCCCAGTCAGATACCCTGAGCAGCGCGTTGCTGATTATTGGGTTGCTCGCGGTAATTGTCGGACCTTATGTCTTGCTAATCAGAGAGGTGCCGGGGCGAGCGATTGCGATAGTTGGGGTGATCCTGCTGGTGGCAATTGCAGTTGCGCTCTGGTTATTTACGCACGAACGCAGTCCTGTCGAGGATGTCTCGATCAGTCCCGATCGCCGGAAAAGGGGCTGAAAAAGTGAAGGCAGCGCGAGTTGCGCTGCCTGCTGACTGCAGTCGATTCTCAGAAATTTATTTATCAGAGCTGTTTTTAGCAGCAGAGACTTGGGTCACGCGTCTCGGTCGGCTCTGAGCAACATTGAATCGCGGCGCCAGTTGTTTGTATATCTCTCCTGCGATGGTTGCCGCGCTGGCTCCGCGTTCGGTCGATCCTCGGACAATAACCGCCAATGCCAGTGTTGGGTTATCGACGTTATTTACGGACGTATACAAACCAATTCTGGAGATTTCGTCAGAGCAGGTTCCCGTTTTTCCCGCAACTAACGCACCGGGCGTTGCTGATGTTTTACCCGTGCCATACGACGCAGAGCCCATCATGCCTTCCAGCATTCTGACCCGGTCGCTGTCATTGACTTCGATCTTCCTGCGAAGAACTGGCTTGAACGATGCGACCTCTTTATCCGAACGAAGAATCTGCGGCTTGTACAGATAACCGCCATTTACGATTGCGCTGGTAAGCGACGCAAGCTGAAGTGTGCTGACTGCGAATCCGTCACCGTGGCTGGACATAAATGTGACGCCGCGGGGTGGAACGCGCAACGGAATCGTTCCTGACGTTTCATTCGGAACGTTCAGACCCGAAGGCTCGCCCAGCCCGAAATCTTTGGCATATTCCAATACCCGTTGATAACCAAGTTTTTCTCCGACTTCCTGAAAATACCCGTTGTCAGAATGCGCCAGAGCGTTGGTCAAATCCAAATGATAATCGCCGCCGGTCAGCTCCAGTACACCGGTAGGACCGATTTCGTTTTCGTGCAACCCCGCGAGCCCGACAACCAGTTTCATTGTTGAGCAAGGTTTGAACGCGGCGTGTTCACCCAGTTCCTGATTAACAATGCTATAGACTTTGCCGGTCATTGGGTCGATCGCAACGACCGTACCGGCGTGTCCGTTCAGCGCATTAATGATGGCTTGTCTTACGACGGGATCTTCGCCTCTGGTGTCGTCGCGCTCAATTGATGCGCGAGTCGTGGCCTTCATTGCATTGTCGTGCGCTATCGCCCGGCGAAGTGCGGCCAGACGCGCCAGCTCCGCCCTTCTTCGCGCTGCGGCCAATCGCTTGCTGGTCGTTCCCCCCGTTGTTCGTCCGCGACGGCCTCTCGCGGATGTTCGGCTGCTCGATCTTCTGGCCGGTGCGCGCCTTTTTGTCGCCGCCATTGCCCCAGGCAAAGGAAGCAATCCGATCATACTTACCAAAGCCACTATCGAAATCAAAGACCTGTTTCTGATGAGCCTCATTTAACTCTCCTTCAAAAAACTACCTGAAGTTCACTTTTTGCGTGAGCCTCCTCAGCCCGCCTGCCAAGTGATGAGTTTTATTAACCACCTACTGGGAAAAATGTCGGGGACGAAAACTGGCAGCGTTAATTGTGATGTCTTCAAGCCTTCCGAAGACAACACAATTCTCACACGCTTCCGATGTTTTTCAGGATTCTCCCCGTTGCCTGAAATGTCGTCGATTTAAACTTCCCACACTCAAATCGACAACTCGCTTTGTATTTGGAAACATCGTTCGTTTCCCCCCTATGAAAATCCTCGGGGGCTACAAGCGATAAGGGTAGGTCCAGGACCTAAAACGTCTGGCAGATCCTCAATAACCAGACTGAACCCAGAAGACGCCCTTCCAGCTTGCCTTCTTCTGACGGTTCTGATGGCCGCTTCGTTGAAACAACTAAGCCGCCATACACGAGCGCCACAGGCACCCTATACGCTAATATATCATTACATCGGCATTTATCAATAATATATTCTATTCCGCAGAAGGGGATATAAAGATCATTAGAGGCTATATTGCAATAACTGAGTCATAATAGAACAGCAGATTGAACAGTGAACGTCCGACCATAGGAGTTTAATCGGTGACACAAAGTTTATTAACGGGTTTCGGGTTTCGTTTTCGGCTGGTCGCAGTGATGGTTGCAATGCTGATCGTCGGACTGCTGGCAACCTACTATTTTAACCAGCGAGCGGAACATCAGATCGAAGACAGACTCAACGAAGATATTGACACATTGACCGACGCCTTTGACGTTGCGCAAAGCAGCTTGAACTCCGCCGACTATCTTGAAGATCTGGTTCATCGAAGCAGCCTGGAGGAACAGTTCAAAGGTCATAAGATTCATGTTTTTGTGGTTAATGACGACAACAAGATCGTTGACAGTTCGGATGGCGCCCAGCAAATTGGTAAAGAGATTCCGATTTCGCATACTCCGGGTCAGCCTAAAACGATAGACAGTGCTCGGATGTCGGAAATAATCGGCGAAGGCCCCGCCACGTCAGATCAAAGCCACACCTTTATTTTCCCGGTCGGTACAGACAAAGGCAGATATTACCTGGTCATCGTTCTCGCGACACAGTACGTCAGCGAGGCTATAACCGAAACCGCTAACCAGAGACTACTGGTCAGCATGAGCATTTTCGGTGTGGCGGTTCTTTTGACGGGCTTTCTCGCTTACAACTTCACCAAGCCGATCAGCGCCCTCTCTGTTGCGGTGGAACGAGTTGCCAGCGGCGATCTTGACGCCGAAGTTCCGATAGACCGGAGCGATGAAATCGGAGAGTTAGCGCGTAACTTCAACCGGATGATGCAACAGCTGAGAGATCAGCGCGAGCTTGAAGAGCGTTTGACACAGGCGGAGCAGTCGGCGATTGTCGGAAGACTCGCGTCCGGTATCGCGCACGAGATCAGGAACCCGCTGAATTACATAAACCTCAGTATTGATCACGTCCGTTCGAAATATCAACCGCAGACTGAACAGGCTGCTGCGCAGTTCAATTCGCTGCTTGGGTCGGTAAAAGACGAAATCCTGCGTTTGAACCGGATAGTCACTGATTTCCTTAACTATGGACGGCCGCTTAAGCTGTCGCCCAAGACCATCAGTGTGAGAAAGCTGATTGATGAAACGATTGCACTGGTTCATCAGAAGGCTGAGGATCAGGGAGTCACCATAACTGTTAGCGACAGTGGTCACGTGGATGATATCCGCGGCGATCCGGAACAGCTTAAATCCTGCTTCTCAAATATTATTATTAATGGCGTGCAATCGATGGAATATGGAGGAAAATTGAATATCGACATCAAGAATGAGGCGAAAGGTGTGCGAGTAAACATTCGCGATACCGGGTCGGGGATACCGACTGAGGCGCTTGACCACATTTTTGAGCCGTATTACTCTACAAAAGAGACAGGAGTGGGCCTTGGCCTGGCGGTGACCAAACGGATAATCGAGTTTCACCGCGGAGCCATAAACGTTACCAGCGCAGTGGGCGAAGGCACCGAATTCTCAATTTATCTCCCTAACACGCTCCAGACCGGTGATCTGAGTAACGCCAGTTTCGATGTGGGAAATGGAAACAAATGAAAAGCCGATGGCGTGTTCAGCCGAACATCGAGGGCTGAGCAGCAGGAAAAGGAAAGTGAATGGCACGCAAAAGGATTCTGGTAGTTGACGACGAGAAGTCGCAGCGCGACATATTGTCGATGATTCTGAGCAGCGAGGGTTACGAGGTCTTTACCGCTTCGAGCGGATCTCAGGCGCTCAAACAGGTGCAGAAAGAACGCTACGACCTGGTTTTGACAGATCTGATGATGCCGGAAATGGATGGCATTCAGCTTTTGAATCACCTGACGCAGTTCGATTCGTCAATTATCGTGATAATGATGACTGCGCACGGTTCGATCGATACGACGAAAGAAGCGCTTTGGGGTGGAGCATACGATTATCTTGTCAAACCGCTGGATCGCGATAAATTGCTTCAGGTTATTGAAAGCGCTCTCCACAGACTGAACGTCATCGACGAGGAGATAATCGGCGTATCCGCGGAAATGGAACGTGTAAAGAAGATGATCCTAAAAGTGGCCGCATCCTCTTCCACGGTTCTGATTCGGGGAGAGTCAGGCACGGGCAAAGAGCGAATCGCGCGCTCGATTTTCAAATCCAGTCCGCGAAGCGATCATATCTTCCAGGCGGTGAATTGCGCGGCCATCAATGAAAATCTGCTTGAATCTGAGCTGTTCGGCCACGAAAAAGGCAGTTTTACCGGCGCAGTTGGCGAAAAGAAGGGACTGTTCGAGATAGCGGACAAGGGAACGCTTTTTCTTGACGAGATCGGCGACCTTAACATAAGCATGCAGGCCAAAATCCTTCGCGCCCTGCAGGAAAAAGAGATTTTGCGCGTAGGCGGAACCAGGCCTCTCAAAGTTGACGTCCGAGTTCTAGCAGCCACGAACAGGGACCTGGAGGTAATGGTCAAAGAGAATCGATTCCGCGAAGATTTGTACTATCGGTTGAATGTCATTCCGATCGATGTACCACCGCTGCGAAACAGGCGAGATGATATCCCAGTCCTGATCGATCATTTTCTGGCGAAACATCAAGGGGCGAACCGAGAGGTTGTCGGATTGACCGCGGCCGCGCGCAAATTGGTTATGAATTATTCCTGGCCAGGAAACGTCAGACAACTGGAATCCGCCCTCGAGCGCGCGATACTGCTGTGCGAAGGTAACGAAATCGATGTCGAAGACCTGCCGCTGGAGATAAGACAGACCGGAGAGCGATCGTCAAATTTCAATTTTAAACTCCCGCCAGAGGGGATTTCATTTGAGGATCTGGAGCGATCATTGATCATCCAGGCGATGGAACAATCTGGCTGGAATATCACTCGCGCAGCGAAATTGTTGGGTCTTTCGTTCCGAACTTTGCAATATAGATTAAGCAAGTTCAAGATTCAGCGACCAGGTCACGAAGATGAGGATTTCATGGGCCAGATTGAAGACCAGTAAATCGTTGTAGACTGGCCACAAAATATTGTACCTGAAGTCAATTGATTGAATAGATTCTATTCAACAACCCTGTTGATTTCATAAAACACTATCCGATTTGATTGGATTGACCTTCCATTTTTTGCAGAGTATCCATTTTTCAGAATACTACACATAGCTCTCATCCCAATCCAGACCCATAACCCCTTTATTATCGTTTCTAATCATCTCGTGGTGTTACGGAATAGTGTTTGCAATTTACACTATCGCCCTCTGATTCAATTATTTGGTTGTGGATGCACCCTGAAGCCTGATTGAGGGCTTGCGGAAATCGGACTTTTCAGGCTTCGGTGAAAATCAAATCAGAGCCAAGCTGGTGTCACAGCGATCGCGGTGCGGACTTGTAATATTCCGCAGATAGTAAAAGTGTACCTGGCATCGATTTGGTTCAGGAACCTGATAACGACCCGATGAATACTAACGGCTGCATCGGTCGGGCAAAGTTTTGTCCTGGCTGGTGAAGGGAAGACGTGCGTCAAATTCAGGATTTTCACAAATCTTCTAACTAACGGACCCGTGGCGGGAACACGGGATATTTTCCTATTTCTCTATAAGGAGGATTAAGCTATGAAGCATCGCTTTGTAAGGCTACTAGCCTTATTTTGCATGATCGCAGCGGGCAGTATACTGAGCTTCGGTCAGATTCAGTCTACTTCTCCGCTGTCTGGAACAGTCGTCGACGCGACGGGCGCGGTGGTGGCCGGTGCGACTGTAGTTGCACAAAGTGCGGGTACAGGTCAAAAATACTCGGCGACCACAAACGAAAACGGCGAATTTACTATTCCGGCATTAGATAACGGGCTTTACACTGTAACGGTGACTGCCAATGGCTTTAAGACCGCGATAGTAAAAGACGTGAAGGTTAATGTCGGCACTGCCGCCAATATCAAGATTCCGCTGGCTGTCGGCGGCGCGGCGGAAACAATCGAGGTGCAGGGTTCGGGCGAGGTTCTGCAAACACAGTCGGCCGAAGTTAATAACACTATAACTGGCCGCCAATTGACAGAGCTGCCATTTGTTTCCCGTAACGCAATGGACTTAATTACGAACCTGCCGGGCACCAATACTCCGGGCAGGACTCGTAGCTCGTCTGTTAACGGTCTGCCAAAAGGTTCGATCAATATCACTTTGGACGGCGTCAACGTGCAGGACAACCTGTTGAAATCGAACGATGGTTTCTTCACCATTATCCAGCCGCGTATCGATGCCGTGGAAGAAGTCTCGCTTTCGACGGCGACATCAGGAGCGGGATCCAACGCGGAAGGTGCAACCCAGATCAAGTTCGCGACCAAGTCGGGCACAAACGAGTTCCATGGCGGTACTTATTGGTACCAAAAGAATACCGCCCTCGACGCCAATACTTTCACAAACAAGAACAACTTACCGGTGCTGCCAAAGCAGCCAATCCTTTTGAACGAAGGCGGCTTTAAGTTCGGCGGGCCGATTTTGAAGGACAAAGTGTTCTTCTTTGTAAATTACGAACAGTATCGCTTCCCTAATTCACAATCGCGTACGCGCACGATCCTCGATCCAGCAACATTCACCGGCGCTACTGCCGGCAATTTCGTTTATCTGGACAGCGCAGGGAACACACATACCGTGAATGTGCTGCAACTGGCGGCCAATGCCAACGTGGCGAACGGCAACAATAATTTCAAGACGTCGATTGATCCGTCAGTGCTGAACATGCTGAAAACCGTGCAAACGGCAACCAACGGTACAGGTCAAATCGTGGCAAATCCGAACAATCCGTTGATTGACACGTTTAATTTCGTCAATGTTCTTGGTGACAAGCGCGACTTCCTGGATCAAAGATTCGATCTGCAGTTGACGTCGAAGTTGCACGTCGAGAACACCTATCATTACGACAAATTCGGCAGTCTGCATCCGTTGAACTTCGATAATCTGAACAACCGCGATCCTGTGTTCCCAGGTATACTGCCAGGTACTGGCTCGCAGAGCTCAGATCGATATGCTGACTCGTTTGCGGGTCGCTACACGATCAGCAACACAATGATCAACGAAGCGCGCCTTGGCGTTCAGGCGTCGAGAGTGCGCTTCTTCCCCGAAGTTCAGGGTAACTCCAGCGGCTACTCAGCAATCGACGGCGGCAATTTCCGACTGGTTCCCGGCGCGGCACTGATGACAACTCCGACGCTTGCGCCAAGCAATCAATCGAGAAACACTCCGACCACGCAATTCAATGACAACCTGTCCTGGACACGCGGAAACCATTCGATGACCTATGGCTTCAGCTATACCAGAACAAGCAGCTATCAGGACTTCTTTAACAATTTCGTGCCTACCGTGAATATCGGACTCGACAGCAACGACCCGCTGGTCAAAGCGGGCGGACCGCTGGTTCTTGCGAATTTCCCGGGCGCAAGCGCGACCCAGTTGGCCAACGCACAGCAGTTCTATGCTCTGCTTGTTGGCAGTGTGACCAGTATTACATCGACTGCCGCCCGTCAGTCTAACGGATCATATAATTTGACAAAGGATCTGTTCGAGCAGGCGCGACAGCAGGAATTTGGCTTCTTCGGACAGGACGCCTATCGAATAAAACCGAATCTCACGCTCAACTATGGACTACGTTACGAGGTTCAGCTTCCGTACTACAACACCAATGCTCTGTTTACACGGGTGGTCGGTGGTGTTGCCGGGCTGCAACAAGCCAGCGGATCTCAGGTTACGCCAGTAGGAGCTAACACTCCCGCGTTCAATACTGACAAGAATAACTTTGCTCCATCGTTCGGTCTTGCGTGGTCATCGAACTTCAATGCCCCGGGGATGCTGAAACATCTGTTTGGTGAGCCCGGCCAATTGGTGGTTCGCGGAGGCTACTCAATCGCATACGATCGCGAAGGCGTTAATAACTTCTACGGTATATGGGGCAGCAATCCGGGCGCGACACTGAACGCGGCTATTTCGACTTCGGCCGGCACGTTGCCGATTGGCACGACGCTCGGTGGCGGAGTCCCAGCTCTTACTACTCCATCCGCTACATTCCCATTCACGGTTGGAGCAACCGATACGCTTAACGACTTCGATCCAAACCTCAAGGTCGGTTATGTGCAATCCTGGTCGTTCGGCATTCAACGCGAATTGAACAAGGATACGGCGCTGGAAATTCGTTACGTGGCCAATCACGGAACGAGTTTGTGGCGACAATATGGACTCAATGAACTGAATACCGTCAACAATGGTTTCCTCAACGAGTTCGTCGCTGCGCAGAATAACCTTAAGAACAATGTCGCGGCGGGCAAAGGTAACACCTTCGCCAATATCGCCGGAGTCACAGGCGACGTAGCGCTACCCATATTCACCGCCTCTTTCGGTTCGCCTACATCGTCCAGTTTCACCAGCTCGACTTTCATCACTCCGCTTCAACAGGGAACTCTCGGCGCGGCCGCAAATGCCCTGGCGAGTAACGCGACATTCCAGAAGAATCGACTGGCGGCAGGTTTGTCGCCCAACTTCTTCTTCCCGAATGGAAGCTGCTTTGTCAACTCTGCCGTATCCAGCGGTCTCGAAGCGGCCGGTGGTTGCGTATTCCTGACCACCAATGGCGGTGATTCCAACTACAACTCGATGGTTATCGAGGTGCGTCGCCGGCTTTCAAAGGGCCTGTTGCTGAACGCCAGCTACACCTGGGCGCACGCAATCAGCAATGGATTTGCCAGCAGCTCAGTCTCTTTCTATCAGCCGCGTACGTTCTCGAATCTTGGGCTGGACAAAGGCCCAACGCCCTGGAACATCCAGAACACTTTCAAGGCTAACTTCATTTATGAGCTGCCGTTCGGGCCGGGCCGAAGATGGGCATTCGCCGACGGCGATATGGGAAGCAAGATCCTCAACAAGATGATCGAAGGATGGCAGACCGACAGCATTATGCGCATTCAGTCGGGTACTCCGTTCCTGCTCACCAGCGGTCGTCAGACTGTAAATGGCAGTGACGGCGGCGTGGTGCTGCACGGCATCACAGTCGATCAGCTTCAGTCGATGATCGGCGTTTATCCGACCAGCGTCACTAACGCCAAGACAGGCGCGGTGACGTCATTGATCTATTTCCTGCCCCCGAACCTTGCGAATAATTCCGCGGGCGCATTCGGTAATGGTTCATTCGATCCCAATTCTCCTTACATCGGACCTCCGACAACTCCCGGGCAGTTCGGTCAGTACGTTTACTTGAGAGGACCGGGCTTCTGGGATGTCGACTTCTCGATCGTAAAGAAGACCAAGATCACCGAGCGATTGAACGTCGAAGCTCGTATTGAAATGACAAACGCGTTTAATCACGTAAACTGGCTGGTTGGCAGTGCCGCAAACGACTTTAACACTGTCAATGTAAGCTCGACAACCGTGCCATTTGGTCAAACTACGAACTTCTTCCAGGACTTCACCGGTACCAATGATATTGGTGCACGAATGATGCGATGGGTGCTGAGGTTCAACTTCTAGTCCGTTCTGGCGGAAGCGGAAGTGTACATACCTTCTGCTTCCGTTCTGCATTTCCGTTTGAGCATCAGTTGGGCAAGTTTGATTTTCGGCTTTCTGACCAATGTTTAACAGCGTATTTCGTCCAAGTTTCGGTGATAAGCCGCAATATAATCCAGGAATTTGTAATCCCAACATCCAATCGCCGGCCCGTTGTCCGTGATTTTGCACGTTTATCCATTTTTCTGAATTTTGGCAGCCCACCAGATTAGATCGGGATTTCTTAAACCTCCTTATATCAGTATTTTCTGAAAAACGGCCAAAGGCATAACACTTGCATTTATGTTTTCGCCCGTTTCTTAAATATAAAATCATGAACATATTGTTGGTGCGCGTAAGCAGTTTGATTCCTGAAAGCATTGTGCTCAGCGGAGCGATAATGCATAACGTTGTTAAACGCTTAAGGGCATTACACGATTCAGGCAAGTAGTTTCCGGCGCTGTTCTGGGGTTTGTTTCAGCCCTTAAATTATTTATAACTCGGGACTTATCAATATTTCAGGTTGGTAAGGCAGGTTCGCCAAGGTCCAATGGCGAAAAATACAATAGGAGGAATTCACTATGAAGCAAAGCGTAATAAGGCTACTCGCCTTATTCTGCATGATAGCGGTAGGTTCGGTTCTGGCGTTCGGTCAGGGCAGCACCAGCCAGCCGCTGACAGGCACGGTATACGACGCCAACGGCGCAGTAGTCGCAGGCGCTTCTGTGACTGTTACCAGTCAGGCAACAGGACAGAAGTTTAGCGCTACTAGCAACGAAACTGGCGAGTTTACCATTCCGGCACTGGATAATGGGCTTTACACGGTTGACGTTGCCGCACAAGGATTCAAGACAGCTCAAATCAAGGACTTTAAAGTGACGGTCGGCGTGGTCGCAACCGTGAAGGTCACTTTGCAGGTCGGCGGCGCGAGTGACGTCGTTCAGGTTACGGCGACGGGCGAATTGCTGCAGACTCAATCAGCCAATATCAGCAACGTCGTCACGGGTCGTCAGATCACGGAACTGCCTTTCGTTTCGCGAAACGTTCTGGATCTGATCACGAATATGCCTGGCACAAACACCCCGGGCAGAACCCGAACCTCTTCGGTTAATGGTTTGCCCAAGGGCACGCTCAATATCACCTATGATGGTATTAACGTGCAGGACAACCTATTGAAGTCGAGCGACGGCTACTTCACGATCATTCAACCACGCGTTGATTCGGTAGATGAGGTGAGTCTATCGTCGGCGACCCCGGGTTCGGATTCGAACGCGGAAGGCGCATCCCAGATCAAGTTCGTGACCAAGTCTGGTACGAACGAATATCATGGCGGTGTCTATTGGTATCAAAAGAATACCGCGCTCAACGCCAATACCTATTTCAATAATCTGAATCACCTTCCGAAACAGCCGATTATCCTGAACGAAGGCGGCTTCAAAGTTGGCGGACCTGTTCTGAAGGATAAGGTTCTGTTCTTTGTGAATTACGAACAGTTCCGCAATCCTAATTCACAGCCGCGCACCCGCACACTGCTTGATCCCAGCGCGTTCGGCGGTGTGTTCAGCTATTTTGACGGCGGCGGTGTCAAGCACTCTGTCAACCTGTTGAACTTGGCTGCAGCCAACAGTTTCCCTTCAACTCTTGATCCGTCGGTTCAGAAGATGCTGACGACCGTTCAGTCTGCAGCACAAACTACCGGTACGATCGCATCTACAGGAAATCCGATCACCGATACTTATAACTTTGTGAACCTGATCGGCGACTTCCGGTACTTCCTGGATCAGCGCTTCGACATCAACCCAACATCAAAACTACATCTTGAGAACGTTTACCACTACGATAAATTCAGTGGTCTGCGCAACCCGAACTTCGATAACCTGAACAGCCGCGACCCGATCTTTCCGGGCATTCTGGCTGGTACAGGATCTCAGAACTCTGACCGTTACTCTGACTCTGTTGCGGGTCGCTATACCATCAGCAACACGATGGTTAACGAATTCCGCTGGGGCATTCAGGCATCACGCGTCAGATTCTTCCCTGAAGTCGGGAACACTCTTGCTGAATACACAACCGTCAACGGTGGTCCTTTCCGCCTGGTACCTGGAATCATGACGACCCCGACTCTGGATCCCAGCAACCAGTCACGAAATACCCCGACCAATCAGTTCAGCGATACGCTTTCCTGGACGCGCGGATCGCACTCGATGCAGTTCGGATGGAGCTTCACTAACGTTGCTTCCTATCTGATTTTCGAAAACAGTTTTATCCCAACTATCACCCTTGGCGTTAACAGCGCTGATCCGGCAGGAGTTATGTTCAGTTCCGCTAACTTCCCTGGCTCCAGCACAACCCAGAGAAGTCAGGCAGCAGCGCTTTATGCTTTGGTTACGGGCAGAATCAACTCCGTTGCAGCGTCAGCCGGCGAACAGCCCGATTTGACCTACAACAATAACGGTACGAACTTCGAAAACGCGCACCAGCGCGAAACCGGGTTCTTTGGTCAGGACTCCTGGAGACTTCGTCCGAACCTTACCTTGAATTACGGACTGCGATATGAATTACAGTTCCCGTATTTTAATCCGAATGGAACGTTCTCAAGAGTAGTCGGTGGACAGAGTGGTCTGCTCACTGGAAACCAGTTAACAGGCGTTTCCGGCAGCACTCCGGCCTTCAATACCGACCACAAAGACTTTGCTCCGAGTTTTGGCTTGGCATGGTCGCCTAACTTCCACTTCGGTGATAAAGGCGCATCAGGCATTCTGAAGCACATCTTTGGCGAATCCGGTCAGACGGTAATCCGCGGTGGATACGCGATTGCATATGACAGAGAAGGCGCTAATAACTTCTATAGCATCTGGGGTTCCAACCCCGGACCGTTCCTGAGCCCAACGGAGTCTTTTACCAATGGTCTGTTACCGACAACAGCGGCTGCCGGCGGTGGATTGTTGCTGACTTCCACGGTTGGTGGAGCTACTCCGTTAACATCGCCTGGTTCATTCCTGGTGAACTTCAAGCCGTTGGTTTTCCCGCTCACCGTTGGTCTTAACGCGAACGGAACATCGACTGGCGCATTTTTGACGTCGTCAATGAACGACTTTGCACCAAATCTCAGAGTGGGTTATGTACAGTCGTGGTCGTTTGGCATTCAGCGCGAACTGAACAAGGATACAGCTTTGGAAATTCGCTATGTTGCCAATCACGGAACAGATCTGTGGCGGCAGTACAACCTTAATGAACTCCAGGGAATCAGCAATGGTTTCATTAACGAGTTCAACGCGGCAGTAACTAATCTGAAGAACTGCGGCGGCGGCTCGTTCGCACCGGGTTGCGGCGGCAATGCCTTACCGACCTTCACGGGAACGTTCGGATCAGCTACCAGCTCGCTCTACACCAATTCGTCGTTCATTAGCGCGTTGTCGACCGGTCAGCTCGGCACGGTTGTCAGCTTGCTGAATACTGGACTCAGCACTTTCCCGGCCAATCGTGTGGCAGCCGGCTTGCCGCTCAATTTGTTTGTTGCAAATGGACAATCATCATTCGGCGGCTCGTTCCTGACAACAAATGGCGGCGATTCGAACTATCAGTCGATGCAGGTCGAATTGCGACGACGTTTGTCCAAAGGACTGCTGTTCCAGGCCAGCTATGTTTGGGCGCACGCGATCAGCAACGGGTTCACCAGCAGCTCGGTATCGTTCTACCAGCCGCGAAGCTTTGCTAATCCGGCACTCGACAAAGGACCAACGCCATGGAATATTCCGAACACTCTGAAGTTCAACATGATCTATGAACTGCCGTTCGGACCTGGCAGAAAATGGGCATTCGCCAATGGCGATATGGGAACCAAGATCATGAACAAAGCCATCGAAGGATGGGAGATCACGACAATCGGTCGTATCCAGGCAGGTACAGAGAACCTGCTGACCAGCGGTCGCTTTACCGTCAACGGCAGCGATTCTGGCGTCGTCCTCAATGGCATTACTCCTCAACAGTTGCAGAGCCTGGTAGGCGTATATCCAAGCCAGATTCCTTGCTCGACCCCATCTGCTACTTGCGGTCTGGTCAATGGACAACTGGTAACCCCGGTTGTTTACTACCTGCCGCCGAATTTGGCGCAGAACTCAGCTTGCGCGTTTGGCGCTTGCCCGACAGGAACGTCATTCAGCCCAGGCGCTCCGTTCATCGGACCGCCGACCACGGCCGGACAGTTCGGTCAGTTCGTTTATCTCCGAGGACCGAGGTTCTGGGATGTGGACGGATCGATCATCAAGAAGACCAAGATTACAGAGCGTATTAACGTTGAAATGCGTTTTGAAGCGACCAACCTGTTCAACCATACCAACTTCCTGATTGGTAACGTCGCCAACGACTTCACTACCGCTGGCGTCGGCGCTTCGGCGTTTGGACAGACCACGAACTTCTTCAACGATCTGACTGGCACCAATGACGTCGGTGCGAGAATGGTTCGTTGGGTATTTCGTGTAAACTTCTAGACTTTTCGTCTAGCTTAACCAAAAAGGGGAGCGCCGAAATGGTTGCTCCCCTTTTTGTGGCCTTTGAATGCCGATCTTGTTATTCCCCGGATATAACACCGCGATTTTTGCCGGGACACGCTCATAAGTTCGACTACCTTTTGGATGGTACTAACTTAAGTATTCAATTTTCTGAATAAATATCTTATTTATTGAATAACTGACCTGTTAATTTACTGTATCGTCTATTAGCTAAATCCTCATTCGTCCGCGATGCGGCGGAGTTTTTTACGTGATTTTGTTTATCGCATCCATTTTTCTGTACAACTAGTGGCCAGGGAAAATCCTTACTCACATTAAATAGTTGATATAACATCACTTTTCCTATATCGAATTTACGGGAACGGGTTTTGCATATTTTTTTTCGCCTTATTTCGAATCTAAAATCGTGAAAATCTTACTGGGCGCGTAACTATTATGGTCTTCGATCGGCTCATTTGAAGATCAGGGAACGCATAGAGCGAGTCAGGTATTCGTGTGGGTGAGTCAAGCGTACATTTGATGTAATCGTGAATGTTCTCTGATTGTTTATAAGGTTATCTCAATTTAATTAATTGTTTACTTAGTATGGACTTATCAATTTTTTCCGTTGGTAAGTAGTCTGTTCCGATTTCCCGTAATCGGAGGACTCTCTGGGTCCTCTCTACATATTCTCTCTAATGTTCTATAGGAGGAATTCAGTATGAAGCACAGCTTGATAAGGCTATTAGCCTTATTAACTCTGATTGCGACGGCAAGTATGCTGGCCTTTGGTCAGGCTACGTCCAAGATCGCCGGGACCGTAGTCGATGCCAATGGTGCAGTGGTTGCCGGAGCGTCAGTGACTGTCACTAATGCCGCAGGGCAGCAGTTCACTGCCACAACCAATGAAAACGGCGAGTTTGCTGTTTTGTCATTGGAAGAAGGAACTTACAACATCAAGGTCTCTGCTCCAGGCTTTAAGACGACCGAAGTGAAGGATGTAAAGGTCGGCGTCGGTTTGACAGCCAGCCCGAAAATCTCTCTTCAGGTCGGCGGCGCGAATGATGTTGTTCAAGTTACTGCAACCGGTGAAATATTGCAGACACAGGAAACGAGCATCGGCACTACCGTTACTGGACGGCAGATCACGGAATTGCCTTTCGTTTCGCGAAACGTTCTGGACCTGATCACGAATATGCCCGGCACAAACACACCGGGAAGAACCAGAACGTCAACAATCAACGGTTTGCCGAAGAGCTCGCTGAACATTACATACGATGGGATCAGCATTGCCGACAATCTGTTGAAGTCCAGCGATGGTTACTTCACAATCATTCAGCCGCGTACGGACTCTGTGGACGAAGTACAGTTGTCCAACGCCACTCCGGGTGCGGATTCGAACGCGGAAGGCGCATCCCAGATCAAGTTCGTGACCAAGTCAGGAACGAACGAATATCACGGTGGAACGTACTGGTATCAGAAAAACACCGCGTTGGATGCTAATACCTACTTTAATAACCTGAATCACCTGCCGAAGCAGCCGATCGTGCTGAATGAAGGCGGATTCAAGGTAGGCGGGCCCGTACTGAAGGACAAGGTACTGTTCTTTGTGAACTACGAGCAGTTCCGCAACCCGAACTCGCAGCCGCGCACCCGCACGGTGCTCGATCCCAGCGCATTCGGCGGGAACTTCACCTATATCGACAACAGCGGCACCACCCGGACAGTCAATGTGCTGAATCTGGCCGCAGCAAACGGATTCCCATCGGCCCTCGATCCATCAGTTCAGAATATGCTGAAGCAGGTACAGTCTGCCACGGCCACTACCGGCGCCCTGTCCGGCAGCGGAAACCCGATAACCGATAATTACAATTTCGTAAATCTGATCGGAGATTTCCGGTACTTCCTGGATCAGCGCTTCGACATCAACCCAGCGTCGAAATGGCATATCGAGAATATCTACCATTATGACAAGTTCAAAGGCTTGCGTCAGGTGAATTTCGATAATCTGAATAGCCGCGACCCGATCTTTCCGGGACTTTTGGCCGGAACGGGATCGCAGAACTCTGACAGGTATTCAGATTCGGCAGCGGCTCGTTACACCATCAGCAACACAATGATTAACGAATTCCGTTTTGGTGTACAGGCATCGCGCACCCGGTTTTTCCCCGAAGTCGGCAATACATTGGCTGAGTACACCACGGTCGATGGTGGACCATATCGTTTAGTAACTCCGATCATGACCACGCCGACGCTGGCGCCCAGTAACCAGGCGCGCAACACACCGACGACGCAGATGACCGATACGTTCTCGTGGACGCACGGTTCGCACGCGATGAATTTCGGGTGGACCTACACTAACATCGCTTCTTATCTGCAGGCGACAAACAGCTTCCTGCCGTCAATAACTCTGGCGCTTGCTGCAAATGACCCGGCAAACAATCTGTTCTCCGGTGCGAATTTTACAGGCGCGAGCACGAACCAATTGACTCAGGCTGGACAGCTCTATGCATTGCTGACAGGAAGAATCAGCCAAATCTCGGCCTCGGCCGCGGAACAGGCGGACGGTACTTTTAGCAATCTGGGGAACAGCTTCCTCAACGCACATCAGCGCGAAATGGGATTTTTTGGTCAGGATTCCTTTAGAATTCGTCCGAACCTTACCCTCAATTATGGTTTGCGATGGGAGTTCCTTTTCCCGTCATACAACCCGAACGCGTTGATCACGGCACCGCTAGGCGCCCAGGGTTCACTGCAGGGAAACCAGATCACCAGCATCACTGCTAATACGCCGCTATACAATCTGCAAAAGGGTAATTTTGCCCCGAGTTTTGGTTTCGCGTGGTCACCGAATTTCCATTTCGCCGACAAAGGACCTTCATCAATACTGAAGCACATCTTTGGCGAATCAGGTCAGACGGTTATTCGCGGTGGTTATGCGATCGCGTATGACAGAGAAGGCATTCTGCAGATCTATGATAGCTGGGGTGATAACGCTGGCGCATTCCTGACGCCGACAGAGTCCGTGGCCAACGGACTGCTGGCAGGTGGTTTGGGAGCAACAAACGCTGGAGTTCTGCTAACAACGAACTTCAACGGTCATACTCCGCAAGCGTCCCCGACATCGTTCCTGGTAAACTTCTCGCCGCTGACCTTCCCGCTCACCGTTGGACAAACAACGACCGGCGCATCGACCGGCGCATTCCTGAGCTCAGGTCTTAATGACGTCGCGCCGAATCTTAAGAATGGCTATGTTCAGTCGTGGTCATTTGGTATTCAACGCGAGCTGAACAAAGACACGGTTCTCGAGATCCGTTACGTCGGCAACCACGGAACCGATCTGTGGCGACAGTGGAACCTCAACGAACTCCAGGGAGTCAATAACGGCTTCATTAATGAGTTCAATGCGGCGGCGAACAACGAGGCAATCTGTGCGGCCAACGCCACAGCGTGTAAGAACGCTCAGGCAGCCGCTTTCGCCACTGCTACATCGAACGGGTTCTTCGGCGCCAACGGAGCATTAGGAGCCAAAGCACCAGCAGCCTCATCGAACAGTTTCGCAAACTGGGGGCTGCCTGGACAGGTGAATCTGCCTACGTTTAATGCTTCATTCATTAGTCCCACCCTGGCGGCTCAATTAGCTACGGCAGGACTAAATGCCAACGTTTCGCCGAACTTTGTATCGACGACGTTTATCAACGCTCTGACCACAGGACAGCTTGGCTCGGTGGTTTCATCGCTGGGAACTGTCAGTCCCACGTTCCTTGCAAACAGAATTGCGAATGGCCTATCGCCAAACCTGTTTATGTTTAACGGATTAGTGGCCAATGGCGGGGCGTTCCTGACCACCAATGGCGCTGATTCGAACTATCATTCATTGCAGGTTGAGTTGCGACGGAGATTGTCAAAAGGTCTGTTGTTCCAGGCAAGCTATGTCTGGTCACACGCTTTGACCAACTACTTCGCCAGCAACCAGGGCAACTTCAATAACCCACATCTGTTCTCCAACCCGGGATTGGACAAAGCACCGAGCCCGTTCAACATCCCAAGCACCCTGAAGTTCAACATGATCTATGAACTGCCGTTTGGACCTGGCAGACGCTGGGCATTCGCCAATGGTGATATGGGAACCAAGATCATGAACACGGCGATCGAGGGATGGGAAATCGCCGGCATCGGTCGAATCCAGTCTGGTACAGAGAACCTGCTGACCAGCGGTCGCTTGACCGTCAATGGCGGCGATTCTGGCGTCGTGCTCAATGGCATTACTGCTCAACAGTTGCAGAGCCTGGTAGGCGTATACCCGAGCCAGATTCCTTGCTCGACCCCATCTGCTACTTGCGGTCTGGTCAATGGACAACTGGTAACACCGGTTGTTTACTTCCTGCCGCCGAACCTCGCCCAAAACTCGGCCTGTGCCTTCGGACAGTGCCCGTCAGGTACCTCGTTTAGCCCAGGCGCTCCGTTCATCGGACCGCCGACAACGCCAGGACAGTTCGGTCAGTTCATATATTTGCGAGGACCTATGTTTTGGGATGCTGATGGATCGATCATCAAGAAGACCAAAATCACGGAGCGTATTAACATCGAAATGCGCTTTGAGGCCACTAACCTGTTCAACCACACCAATTTCTTGATCGGTGCCGTTACCAACGACGTTACGACCAATGGTGTTGGCGCAGCGGGATTTGGACAGACCACAAACTTCTTCAACGATCTGACTGGCACCAATGATGTCGGTGCACGAATGATTCGTTGGGTATTCCGTGTAAACTTCTAGACTTTTCGTCTAGCTTAAACAAAAAAGGGGGAGCGCCGAAGGGTGCTCCCCTTTTTGTGTGAAGGCTGTAATTCGGTATCCCTCTCAAAGAGCCGACCTGAACATCCTTTCCGCACTATCACGCCCCGTTATCGTAATTTAAGAAATGGTCCACATCGATCAGGAACTCTCTTTGAGCTTCAAAAACCGAGAATATACAATATTTTGTGTATTTATCCAATTTTTTGGAAATTTAGGTTGTGATAGCTATTATTAGCGTTGCAAGTCGTATCGAATCAACAGAACGAAAGCTGCAATTGTCGGAACAAAGTTTGCGTATAACCGGTCGCCCAGTTTTTCAGCATTGTCTTTTATCGATCTCGTAGCACATAAACAGTTAAATCCTGGTCGTGTTGGGAGTTAAGGATTCATAGACGGTTCCAGGGCGTTACGCAATAGTTCTCTTGTAATCTCATAGAGTTAGCTCGACTTTATTATCTCGCTTATTGGACTTATCAATATTTTTCCGGTTGGTAAGTAGTCTTCCTTTGCTCCTTCTCTGATGTGCCTGTGATCGGAAGACTCCCTAAATTTTATAGGAGGAAATTCACTATGAAGCACCGCCTCATAAGGCTATTCGCCTTATTGACCCTGATTGCAACAGCCAGCATCATGGCCTTCGGTCAGACGACATCAAAGATCGCCGGAACCGTAGTCGATGCCAATGGTGCAGTCGTTGCCGGAGCGTCAGTGACTGTCACTAATGCCGCAGGGCAGCAGTTTAACGCGACAACCAATGAGAACGGCGAGTTTTCTGTTCTGTCATTGGAAGAAGGGTCGTACAGCATCAAGGTCACTGCTCCCGGCTTTAAGACGACCGAGGTGAAGGATGTGAAGGTTGGAGTCGGCGTAGCCGCAAACCCGAAGATCCAACTTCAAGTCGGTGGCGCTAACGATGTTGTTCAAGTCACTGCAACCGGTGAACTATTGCAGACGCAGGAGACCAGCATCGGCACTACCGTTACCGGACGCCAGATCACAGAACTGCCTTTCGTTTCGCGAAACGTTCTGGACCTGATCACGAACATGCCTGGCACAAATACACCCGGAAGAACGAGAACGTCTACCATCAATGGTCTTCCGAAGAGCTCGTTGAACATCACATACGATGGCATCAATATCGCCGACAATTTGCTGAAGTCCAGCGACGGTTACTTCACGATCATTCAGCCGCGTACCGATGCGGTGGACGAGGTGCAGTTGTCAAACGCCACGCCGGGCGCCGATTCGAACGCGGAAGGCGCATCCCAGATCAAGTTCGTGACCAAGTCAGGAACGAACGAATATCACGGCGGCACATACTGGTACCAGAAGAATACGGCGCTCAATGCCAACACCTACTTCAATAACCTCAACCATCTTCCGAAACAGCCGATCGTGCTGAATGAAGGCGGTTTCAAGGTTGGCGGACCAGTATTGAAGGACAAAGTGTTATTCTTTGTGAACTACGAACAGTTCCGCAACCCGAACTCGCAGCCGCGCACCCGCACGGTGCTAGATCCCAGCGCTTTTGGTGGAAATTTCACCTACGTCGACAACACGGGTACGACCAGGACAATAAACGTGCTGAACGTAGCGGCAGCCAATGGATTCCCCTCAACCTTGGATCCATCAGTGCAGAACTTGCTGAAACAGGTACAATCCGCGACGGCGACTACTGGTGCACTATCCAGCAGCGGAAACCCGATAACCGACAATTACAACTTCCTGAATCTTATTGGTGATTTCCGGTACTTCCTGGATCAGCGCTTCGACATCAACCCGACGTCAAAATGGCATATCGAGAATGTTTATCACTATGACAAGTTCAAAGGCTTGCGTCAGGTGAACTTCGATAACCTGAACAGCCGTGATCCGATCTTCCCGGGTATTTTGGCTGGGACGGGATCGCAGAACTCCGACAGGTATTCAGATTCGGCGGCGGCTCGTTACACCATCAGCAGCACAATGGTCAACGAGTTCCGTTTTGGCGTACAAGCTTCGCGAGTCAGGTTCTTCCCCGAAGTAGCCGGCACGCTGGCCGCATATACTGCGCTCGATGGTGGACCATATCGTTTGTCAATACCGATTGAGACGACGCCGACATTGGCGCCGAGCAACCAGGCGCGCAACACACCGACGACGCAGATGACCGATACGTTCTCGTGGACACACGGTTCGCACGCGATGAATTTTGGATGGACGTTTACCAACATCGCTTCTTACCTGCAATCGACCAACAGCTTCCTGCCGACTATCACTCTGGCGCTTGCTGGAGCTGACCCGGCAAACAATCTGTTCGTGGCAGGGAACTTCCCGGGATCGAGCACGACCCAGCAGACTCAGGCTGGACAGCTCTATGCTTTACTTACGGGAAGAATCAGCTCAATCTCGGCTTCCGCTGCAGAGCAGCCGGATTTCACCTACAGCAACCTGGGGAACAGCTTCACCAATGCACATCAGCGCGAAATGGGATTCTTCGGTCAGGATTCCTATCGAATCCGTCCGAACCTTACCCTCAATTATGGATTACGATGGGAGTTCCTGTTCCCGTCATACAACCCGAACGCGCTGTTAACGCGACCGGCAGGTGCACAGGGTACGCTACAAGGAAACCAGATCACCAGCATCACCGGCAGCACACCGTTATATAACCTGCAGAAGAATAATTTTGCTCCAAGCTTCGGATTCGCCTGGTCACCGAATTTCCATTTCGCCGACAAGGGGCCTTCATCAATACTGAAGCACATCTTCGGCGAATCAGGTCAGACGGTCATTCGCGGTGGTTATGCGATTGCGTACGACAGAGAAGGCATCCTGCAGATCTATGATAGCTGGGGCGATAATGCCGGCGCATTCCTGACCCCGACAGAGTCAGTTACTAACGGATTGCTGGCAGGTGGCTTGGGAACGACAAACGCTGGAGTTCTGTTAACAACGAACTTCAACGGTCATACACCGCAAACGTCGCCGACATCGTTTCTGGTCAACTTCTCGCCATTGACTTTCCCGCTCACTGTTGGTCAAACCTCGACCGGTGCGTCGACTGGCGCGTTTTTGACCTCGGGACTAAACGACGTTGCTCCAAACCTCAAGAATGGCTACGTTCAGTCGTGGTCGTTCGGTGTTCAGCGCGAGTTGAACAAGGATACGGTTCTGGAGATCCGCTATGTCGGAAACCACGGAACGGATCTTTGGCGCCAGTGGAATCTTAACGAACTCCAGGGAATCAGCAATGGGTTCCTGAGCGAGTTCAATGCAGCGGTAAGCAACCTGAAACTGAACCAGGCCGCTGGCAAGGGTAATACATTTTCACCTTCCACAGGTGTTCCCGGTGTAGTGGCACTACCAATTTTCTCAGCGTCGTTCGGAGCAGCGACTTCGAACTTCTCATCGAACACGTTCATTACGCCTCTGACCACTGGCCAACTCGGCACAGTGGTATCCCTGCTGTCAACTAACAGTGCATCTTTCCTGCAAAATCGAATCAACGCAGGAATATCGCCGAACTTCTTCATGTTCAACGGGCTGGTTGAAAACGGCGGAGCATTCTTAACCACCAATGGAGCTGACTCGAATTATCATTCATTGCAGGTTGAGTTGCGGCGTCGATTGGCAAAGGGTTTGTTGTTCCAGGGAAGCTATGTCTGGTCACACGCTTTGACCAACTACTTCGCCAGCAACCAGGGCAACTTCAATAACCCACATC